>MDSW01031978.1_pt1 | contig 11393 bp, 6 predicted proteins | sample 811171 | NCBI WGS metagenome assembly MDSW01 (sample SAMN05326641, study PRJNA326480) | marine metagenome | isolation source: seawater | place: Atlantic Ocean: North West | collected 2012
CGGTGTTGTCACGATGACATTTTTGGCAACGTGTTTGAATGAGCTTTGCAATATGGCTCGCGTAGGTAACCTTATTTGTAGTTTCTGTGTTTGATTTGCGAGTAATCAGACAGCCCTCTGGTTCGGTGACGGCAATGGCTGGTGTTTCACCAGCGAGCAGTTGTTTTAACGCTTCTTCCAGGTCGGCACGTCGTGCTTCAGCTCGCTTGAATCTATAGCCGATGCGGTCATCGATACGGCCGACGTAACGAATGTTTCTACGACGGTCGAGGATAAAAGCTTCCGGAGTCCGAGTCGCGCCGAAAATGTCTAGCGCGACTTGCTCTTTATCGATCAGTACAGGTAGTCGCAGTTTGTAGTTGAGGGCATGTTTCTTGATTTCCTCGGCGGTATCAGACAGGTTCGAATTAATCACGGCAAATTTCACTTTTTGCTTGAGATACTTCTGATTCAACGCATTAAGTTGTGGAATGTAACTGTTGCCAATGGGGCACTCTGTTCCCAGGAAAACGACCACAAGAAAGTCGACCTCTGGATAATCAGCGAGTGCGATTTCCCGGCCGGTTATCGAAGGAAGTACGAAGTTAGGGATTTGACGACCAAGCAGATTCGCCCGCGCTGAATCCTCTGCCTGAAGAGAGGACAGTAGGAGAGAGGGAATAATTACCAAGGAAGCAAGAAGTGACTTCATGATTGATACTTTCGGCGGTTAGGGTGGTGGAGGTGTGAGAAACTTAAGAAAGATCACTTCACCGTCGTTAGCCTGGATTGGTGATCGATCTTCATCTTCACTCCGTCCCCGTCCAGAGTGGCTTCCCATGTCTCATTGTTGTTGATGGTCATTTGGAATTGATGGCGTTTAAATGCGGACGCCATCTCTTCCTGCAGGCCCATATCCTGAATAGATTTATACAGTCGTTGATGAGATCGCTGCAAGGCCTTCTGCGTGTGATAAACGGTCATCAACAGGTCCCGAACCTTGAGTGTGGAATCGGTTGGCGGTTGACCGTGGAATTGTTTGGCGTTCGTGAACCAGACATATCCCCAGCGTTCGGGGCGATGCATGTCAATGATGCCTTGAGGAGACCAGACCCAGTTGTCCTCACGTTCTCCTTTTATTTTCTGGTATTTGCCATCGACGATTTGATGTTTCCATTCCACTCGTGAAAAGTTCATTCGCCAGTGGTCACCGTCTTTGGGAGGGGATGATTTGTATGCATATTCGGATAGTACTTCCCATGGAATAGCCACTTCGACGCTCCAGGATCGATCGGTATCCGAGGGGTCGTTTAGAGTGCCGTTAATATGGACGGCGGTCTTTAAACCTGGGATCTCCCAGCTATTATCCGCAGGTCCACCGTCTTTATATGGTTTTTTCAAAAATAGATCCCACCCGGTATTTAGGGCATTCATTTCAAATTCGTAATACTCGTGATTGTCACCATCTGGGTCGATAAAGATTTCGATGTCGTTGTCGTGAAAGATTACACTGTCGTGTTTAGTGAGTGTTCCCCAAACGTGAGGCTCTTCCATAAGGCAGCCAAAATAAAGATATTTCTTATCCCAAAGTAGCTTAAAGCGAGTATCAAACCGAGGTTTTGGCTTTAGGTCACCTTCGATGTCTGAATGAGGCTCAGACCAGCGTGCATTATCCCAGGCTCGATCATCAAGCTTGCCGTCAATGGTGAGCCGTCCGGCGGCTCGCGTGGCCACATAGTTTAGCGGAGTAATCTTACGCATCTTCTCCCAGTCTTCTCTTGTGTCGGCTCCTAAAAATGGCGTCGCAAGTAGGATGAGTAAAAGAGAGAAGACGAGGGTTGCTGAGCGAGTGAGCATAAATAGTCCTGTCGAAGCTGGATTTATGACTGTGGGATGTTGATTTCAATTTCTGCGCTGAAGACAGCCGTCGGGTCGTGTCGTTCCCGGAAGGTTTTTTGAATGGTCTCCGTTTCCCTGGACACCTTATCCTTAAAAAGAATGCCTCCCTCATAGATGACAGTGATCTTCTTGTCAAAATTGATCATGTCGTCGTTGACTCGAATTAAGATCTGAGAAACATCACTATGTTCAATCGTGAATGTTTGTCCTTCACGTTTCACGCGAATCAATGTCCGGCCTTTGGTGTGATCTTTATTTACGGCTAGCCAGTAAAAACGGCTATGAGTTATGTCGTCCTGGCGCCAAACGATGAGTTCCGGTGTGCTAGTGCGGGTATGTTTTGCCATCCAGGGAACGGCGACTCGATCCTCTAGATTCATCCAGTGTCCCTTACCTTCATGTAGTTGGACGAAATTGATATATCCGCCGGGGTCGTTTTCATGAAGTTCCGCGAGCATTGTTTTCCATTCAGCCGCCTTTTTGTTGCGGTTATATGCTCCATCGAGGGCCCCCATGTGGAGTGTGAATGGAAGGTTCCGTAGTCCATCAGGACGCGTTTCATTTGGATGACCAGCCATCATTGCTGCTGCGGCCAGACGGTCAGCAAGTCGCGGTGCCAACTGGTACACGCCATCGCCGCCGGCTGAATATCCCATGATATATACGCGGTTGGGATTAACATCTTCAAAGAGCACCATGTTTTCAATAACCCGCTGGAAGAAGCTGTCGATATGTCCCTGATGCCAGAGGTTCCATGTGTTCGTAGGTGCCCGAGGTACGAAATAAACACCCTCCATGGGGCTGTAAAGACGTTTTTGATTTTCGTATTGTCCGTCGTTTACCGCTGCAGGAGCCCCTCCTCCACCGTGCATTGAAATGAATAGGCTACGTCCATCGGCAGGCTTCTCTCCGTTGACCTTATACCAGAACGGCATCGACAGGTCGCCGATCTTAAGCACCCTGCTCTGATGTTCTTTTTGACGAGCGTTTCTTTCCGTTTTACTGTAGGTGTCCCAAAGCAAATCTGTATAGTCTCTGGCAGCTTTAGACGTTAGGGGCCCGGTTGTGGTTCGCGACTCTGTCGCCAAGCAATCGTTCTCATCCGCGCCCGGATCTTCGGTGGCCGCGGTAGGGAGTTTGAAAGTGACCAGTTGGTCCTTGCCTTCCGCTTTGAATTTAATGTTTGTATTCTTATTAAGCTTAGCCGTATAAAGTTCACCAACCTTCAAGGGCACGCTGATGTGGTCATTACGATCAAAGCTTTCATCATTAGTGTGGCCGCGGTAGATTTCCTCGCCAGCCCCATTGGTAATGACCAGAGGAAGCCTGACTCGATCGTTCGTTCCTTCCCGAAAGGCGACAAACATGATTCGTTCCATACCTTCATCAAGTTCTTCCTTGAGTCGAGTGTAGCGATCGGTGACATTTACCGCGTAGACATAGCGAGCTTCCCAGTCCCAGACCATCGGAAAGTGGATGGGGGTCTTCTTGTATGATGTTGCGTAAATTGCATGGATTGGATTGTCTCTCACGGCCGTTGCGGCCCGGCCGGCGAACCAGCCCTTGTTTAAGTCTGAACCGGTCGCTTCACAAGCGCCTGTAAAGTGCCAGCCGCTATCATAGACCTCAACCCAACTGTGGTTTCCGGAACGATTGGACCAGAGCGGTGTGCCCACAAAGCGTGCCGGTACCCCCACTGCTCTACAGGCGTCGATTAAAACGACACTTAATCCTGAGCAGGATGCCAGACCCTGCTCAATGGATTCGCTTGGGCTTTGATCTGCTCGCTTACGCTTGGTGGAGTATTTAACATTTAATTCTTTAAAGACGTTGTTATTAAGGATGGCAGCTGCTTCACCAGGCGTCTTGGCATCTTTGACTAAATCCGCAAATCGCTTGAAGAAATCGGAACGCCAGTCTTCTCTGGTTTCGCTGATACTTGCGTACGGCAGAACGTCGTTTAGAAAGACGTCCTTGGGGATTTGCTTATGCCATGGACTGGCCTCCCAAGCATGGTATGCGAGGTCAACATTCTTTAAGAGGAAATCGGCCTTTAGGGTGGTCAGGTCTCGGCTCGGCATGTAGCGAATCAGGAATTCCATGCCATCGCGCTGTGGCTTGGGGACTTTCTTAAGAGCGGTTTCCAATTCAGCACGATTAGCTTTCGCGCGCTCGAGCGAAGACTCCAGGAGATCGTCAGCCTGGACCGATGTGGAAAAATAAACCAAAGCCAGTATTAGTATGTATCGCATCGTTAAATATCCGGTGAATAAAGTTGTTGTTCCGTAATTATAGGAGAAAGCGTCGGGCTCTCCTACCGGACAGTGAACTCGCTGGCCATGACGAGGTGAAACTATTTTGTTCTAAAAGCACGGGAATTTACGATACCAAGAAGAAGGTTTTGAAATCCGTTCCCAGCTTGGCGGTTTTCTTCAACCAGCAAATGTAGTTCTGTGATTTCAGCATAGGTTGGCTGGCGACCAGTCGCGTATTCGGTGAGTTTCCGGGCGAGACAGAGTGAGAACATGTCGATGTTACTCAGGACATAACGTTTAAGGTCATGGGTGTTTGTAAATCTGGTTCCGTCCTTGTACGTGCCGGTTGGATCGATTAAGGGCCCCTCAGCAACGAACGGTTTCCCTTCTTTGTCTTCGGTGAGTACGGAATAGTGCGTCCGGTAACGTCCAACCGGATCGAAGTTTTCGAGTACAAAACCAATGGGATCGATACTGCGATGGCATGAGGCACATGCTGCGTCGGATCGATGGGCTGTAAGTACTTCCCGAATGGTTTTTGCATTGCTTGTATCGGGAGTAATTGCCGGTACATCGTCAGGAGGGTCCGGGGGAGCGTCACCAAGAATGTTCTCTAATACCCAAATGCCACGCGTGACAGGGGAGGTGTCAACGCCATTAGCCGTGGCCATCATAACACTTGCTTGCCCGAGCACTCCACCATAAGGTGAATTATCCGGCAGCTGGATCTTTTTGAAGTTCCCTTTTACGCCGGTCATACCATAAAACCTATTTGCCAGTCGCTCGTTGGCAAAGGTGAAATCCGCAGAGATAAATGTTTCTACAGACAGGTTCTTGTCGAGGATGTGCTGGAAGAATCGTTCGGATTCTGTCACCATTGCTTTATGATCCGAATCGTTAAAGTCCTTGATAAGTCGTGCGTCCGGCATGATGTCCGTCAGGTGCTCAATGCCTAACCATTGGCGAACAAATAGCGAGACGAATGAATCAGCGTTAACGCTGGTTAGCAGTCGCTTAGCCTGGGCGGTCAATATCCCGGGCTGTTTTAGTTTGGCTTCCTTCGCTAAGCGGCGCAATTCCGCGTCCGGGGGAGCATTCGTTAGGAAGAATGCCAAACGTGTCGCCAGATCATAATGATCCAATACGCCCGGCTGATGTCCGCGGTACAGGAATTGGGGGGACATGAGGGATGTCCGAATCGCCAAATGTATACCCTTGAGTATACTACCGCTTTTTTCGATTTCGTTAGCGGTTAGGCTTTTGAAGTACAAGACGTCCTGCTCTGTTGCTGGGCGGCGGAACAGTTGGGATAAATACCGTCGAAAGAATTCTTCCAGATCGTCCTTTAAGCTGGGGTTGTTAATCGCATTCGGCTCTGCGAGCGCACCAAGAAAAGCTTTCGTTCGTTTCTGTTGTGTAATTTGTTCGGGAGTTTGAATGATTGTTAGAGGCCCCTCAATGGTTACTCCGTGCAACTCTAAAGCCGGACCTTCTTCATAGAACTGGAACACCATGGTTTCGCCGTAATTCCCGGGGTTGTTGGATAGCGTTTTTGCGAGTTTCGCCATCGCAACATCAGACGTATCGACGGTTGCAAGGTCTAATGTATCACTGTCCCGAATTGCCTTAACACGCGACCAGCCCAGCCCTCCTCGCCCGCCATTAGTTTGAGGGGAATTCTTCCAGCCGGCATAAAGCCGGGCATCGGCTTTGAACATTCGGATGGTTAGTGCTTCTAACGCTTTTTTGTCTCCGGAAACTGGTCCGTTGGCGAAGTAGAAAACAGGTGTCTCTTGAGGATAGAGTTCGGCGATAAGTTCGAATGTCTGTGGGGATTCCTTGCTGACTTCGAATGATTTTAGCAATCGCTGGTTGAGAACTGGTTCACTATCTTTCCCGTTTAGACTACGAGCTCTGACTTCCAGGTTCATGGAACCAGGGAAAGAGCCGTACGCTTTGTTTTGAGATAGTAGCTGCGAAGCGTTTACTTGGATTCGATAAGTACCTGCCTGACGAGCTTCCCACTTTTCTGGCCAGGTGGTACTTCGGAATAGAACGTTCCAGTCGAAAGCCAATCGCATCGTGCCATCAATGACTGCGCCCGAAGAGTAGCTGATGACCAGATCTTTGGCCGTCAATTTGGTGACGGTTCTGACCGGTGGTTTCTCCAGCGGCGGGATGATTCGGTCAGCGATTTCAATGGCACTGTTGAAGTAGGCTTCCATCAGGGGCGCGGATACCACCAATCCCTCCGCAGAATTGTCAAACCCATGTTCCACACGATCTTCAGGAAAACTATTCGGTAATTGATAGTCGAAGTCAAAAAGAGAGCGGATCGATGAAATGTACTCACTACGACTAAGACGCCGCAACAAGGTACCTCCGAAGCCTGTTTTTTGAATTAAAGCGGTATGAAGTTGTTTGCCGGCGTTTTGGCGTTGATCGATCTTAGGCTGCTCGGCACCTTTGGGGGGCATTTTGCCACTAAGGATAACTTTTAACGCGCGCTGCAGGCGTTCGGAGTCCTGGAGATCCAATCTGGATTGTGTTGCCAAAACATCAATGTCGTCTAAAGCAATTCCATTTGCAGCATCGGGGCCAGTATGGCAATCCAGACAATAGGCATGAAAGAACGGTCGCGGAATCTTCACGGTGGGTGAATCGACAGCCACCAATGCAGAGTCCATGAATGAACAGATGGCGAACAGTAAAATGGTGAATGGAAAGTGACGCATGACGTGAATCGAACCTGTGGTTAGTCAGGCCTACAGCAAATGGTGATTTAAGTTGTTGCTGGCATTTGAAAACGTGGTTTCCTCGATACCTAGTTGTTGCAGCATGGTGATATAGAGGTCACCCAGTAAAGCCGAATCGTCTTTGGGGTCAAAGGCCAGATGCTGACCGTGGTTGAGCCCTCCACCCGCAACCAGCGTTGGTAGATTGCGATTTGAGTGGCGACTTGAATCCCCCATTCCGGTTCCCAGCAGCACTAGTGTGGAATCCAGTAACGGTCGGTTGTTCGCATCTGTCTTTTGCTGTAACTGTTCTAAGAACTTAGAGAAAGAGCGAATGTGTTCTAGCTCAACGCGGACCAGATCTCTGATTTTATCCTCATCGTTCCCGTGGTGGCTGAGTGCATGATAGCCGGCACGCAGAGTCCGTCCGTCCAATGTAAAGACCTGGCCTAAACCACCAATGTTCATCGTGATTACACGAGAGGAATCTGTTTGCAGAGCTAATGCGATGAGGTCATACATGACGTTTTCACATTCAAGCATCAGGGTCGGCGCAATGGGGTCATACTCAGGCAATTCGTAGTCCACTCTGGCCACAGGAGATGCGAGATTCTCTCGTTGTCGGCTCACACGTTGTTCGACATCGCGGAGGGCACTGAAATACTCTTCAAGCTTCTGCTGGTCCTGTTTGCTGACACGACGTTTTAGCCGCTGGGCCTGTTCTTTGACACTATCGAGAGCACTTTGCCCGGAGTCCAGCAGGTAGTCGAGACGCTGCCGGTCATCTGGTGATGAAAACAACTTTTTATATAGCACGCTGGGACGTTCGATCATGGGTAAAGCAATCCCAGTCTTCGTAAAGTTCATGGGTCGACTGACTTTGCCGGCACTGATTTGTAGCGATTCAAACCGAGAGTCCCTGCAGATTTGAGGCGCGGCAATTTGGTCCAAAGTGATTTGACTATTTTTTTGTCCTGCCAGAAAGGTGCTCCAGTTTCCATGGCCATTGCCCGCTCGATGGTCGAGCCCTGAAAAAACGGTAAAGTCATTCCGGAGGTGATTAATGGGTTCGAGTAATTTACTCGCTTCGTAATCAACGCCGCTTTTTACCGGAAAAAAAGACTCTTGGTGAAAGCCCAGATAGGTGCCAACACATATGAGACGCTGTGCGATGGGAAGTTTTACTTCCTTCGCTTTGGTTTGGATGGACTCCAGCATAGGCAACGCGACCGAGACCCCTGCAGCCTGAAGGAAGTGACGGCGTGACTTACGATTATTTGGCATCACAATTGTTATAGAGTTTAGTGCTGTTTTGGTGATAATATATGTATAAGAGTATTATCGGTAAAAACTGGGATTGCGTCTATCCGAAGAACGAGCAGATGTTGAATATCACTTCTCAAACCAGATTGAATCGTCGGGGCCTTTTGCAGGTGGGAACGGCTGGAATTGCCGGCTTGTCGCTTTCAAGTTTGATGGCAACCAAAGCCATGGCCAGCCAGTCAGAATTCGTCAAAGACAGGAGCGTGGTCGTTCTGAATCTTCAGGGCGGGCCGACGCAGTTTGAAACTTTCGATCCGAAAATGGAAGCTCCGTCGGAAATCCGCTCCATTTTTGGACAAATACCCACGTCACTTCCGGGCGTGTTTTTTGGCGCTCAGTTTCCTCAGATTGCGCAGCATGCACACCGGATGACCGTGGTACGTTCTTATCGTCATGGTATTTCCAGTCATGGTCCGGCTGCCTATCACGTGATGGCTGGTGGTAATTCCACCGGTGCACAGATGGGATCGGTTTACACGCGAGCCGGAGGACTGACGAATCCGTCAACCGGTATGCCCCGAAATATGGTCGTTACAGCAGAAGGTGTTGGTGAGGACTATAAGGGAGTCTATGCATCGGTCGATCGCGTTTCACAAACAGGTACATTGCCCGTTAGTTATAAGCCCTTTAATCTTGGCGGTGGTGGGGAACTTGTTGATAACATGAAACTCTCTTTAGATCCGACTCGCCTTGACGATCGTCGTGGTTTACTGAGCGAACTTGATCGTCTTAAACGCCGGACGGATAAGGGAGGACTGCTGAAGAGTGCTGATAAGTTTCAGCAACAGGCCTTCGATGTATTGATCAAGGGGGTCTCACAAGCATTTGACCTACAGCAGGAAGATCCGGATCTGATTGCACGTTATGACACAGCCGCTTTTGCTTCTAAGCCGGATGTGATGGCTCGAAATGAATACGCCAAGCAATTTACTCCGATTGCATTGGGTAAACAAATGTTGATGGCTCGTCGGCTCTGCGAAGCCGGCTGTGGTTTTGTTACGGTCTGCTGTGGTGGCTGGGATATGCACGGTGGTGGAAAAGAATTCACTATGGTAGACGGGCTGAATACTCTGACACCTGCGGTGGACCGCGCCGTATCGACGTTCATTGAAGATGTATATCAACGAGGTTTACAGGATAAAATCCTGCTCGTTATTACGGGGGAATTTGGGCGCACACCTCGGATTAATAAGAACGGAGGGCGCGATCATTGGGGTAACCTGTGCCCGATTGTGTTTGTAGGTGGTGGGCTTCCAATGGGTCAGGTGATTGGTCAGTCCGACAAACAGGGCGGAGAGCCTGCATCAGATCCGATTTCCAGTTCCAACGTGCTGGCAACCATTATGCATTATTTGTTTGATGTAGGTGAGCTGAGGGTGCAGACAGGTATTCCGAAGGAAGTTGAATCTTTGATTGTCGATGGCTCACCCATTTCTCAATTGATCGGGTAGGTGTTTCGGCTTTATTTTCTCCGGACTTTTAATTGGCTTGACCGCTGCTCGTGTTTTAGAATTGCTGTTAACTCAACGAATAAGCAATGAGAATCCGAGAGTGTCTATGAAACCGACTTTTCCGCTGGCAATGCTATTTGTTTGGTTGTTAGGTAACGTTTGTGTTGCTAACCATGTCCTGATAGTGGTGGGGCCGGACAGTCACGGGCCAGGTTCCCATGAGCCTATCGCCGGAGCCCGGCTGCTTGCGCACAGCATTGAAAATCTCCAGGAACCGCCGGGGCATACGGCAGAAGTGGTTGATGAATGGCCTTCCAGAAAACAGCAGGATAAAGCCGGAACCATCGTTTTTCTAGGTGATACCTTTCCTCCTAACCGTTTTGAGAGTGCGGCTCGTAATCTCGCTGATTTGCACAGGATGATGAATCGGGGGTGTGGGATTGTATGTATTCATTACGCTACGGGACTCAAAAAAGAAGACGTTAGTGCGACGGGAGAGCATCCTTTACTGGGCTGGATGGGTGGCTATTTTGCGAATCCCGGTAGTATCCACCACGTGTCGTATGCTCGGGTGTTTGATAAAGCGAAAATTACGCCGGGTAAAACAAAGCATCCCATCCTGCGGGGTTGGAAGGAATTTGTGATACGTGATGAGCCATACGGTAACAACTACTTTGGCCCTCATAATAACAAGCCCGCGCCCAATGTTACGATCCTTGCCACGTCTTTACAGCCACCCGAATCCCCTAAAAGAGAAGCCGTTGCCTGGTGTGTTCAACGCGCGGATAAGGGACGTGGATTTGGAATTGTAATGCCTCACTATTATAAGAACTGGGCCCATGATGATCTGCGTACTTTTGTCCTTAACGGGATTTTGTGGACGGCCAACATTCCGATCCCACAAGAGGGAGTTAAAGGCCCGGCCCCGGATCTAAAATCCTTTGGACCTAAATCGGTAGAAGCTAAATAAAGAATATTCATAGGTTTGCAATACTATGCCAAAGTTCGATTACGGTATGTTTATCATGCCATTTCATCCACCCACCAAGCCGCTGGCGAAGTCCTACGAAGAAGATCTTGAGCTGATCCTCATTGCGGAGCGACTTGGGTTTAAGGAATTCTGGGTCGGAGAGCATCACACGATGAAATATGAAAATGTCGTGATGCCGGAGTTGCTGATTGCCCGGGCACTGGCTGAGACATCAAGCATTCGCTTTGGATGTGCTCCCGTGTGCCTGCAGCAACATCACCCAGCTCAAGTTGCGGGGCGTCTGGCACAGCTAGATCATATGTCCGGTGGTCGCCTCAATCTGTGTTTTGGTGCGGGCAGTGTGACTGCCGATTTGGAAATGTTCGGAGTTGATCCGCGGAATAACTCGAAGATGGTGGTCGAGTCTCTGGAGATGATTCTGCATTTATGGCAAAATGACCCCCCCTACCATTTGGACGGAGAGTTTTGGCAGATTCATTTGGAGAAGAACGTTGATGATGAAACCTTAATTGGCTTCGTGCCGCGTCCGTTACAGGATCCGCTGCCCGAAATTCTCATGCCGGGGATGAGTAGGAATTCTTCCACGATGAAATATGCAGGGGCCAACGGGCATGTCCCCTTTTGCCATTGTCTGGTGACAGCCAATGTAATTGCCGACAACTTCAGGACCTATGAAGAAGCAGCCATTGCCGCTGGGCGTACACCTGATCGTAGTAAATACAGAGTGGCTAAATCGATCTTCCTTGCAGATGATAAGGAA
>MDSW01185793.1_pt1 | contig 11393 bp, 11 predicted proteins | sample 811171 | NCBI WGS metagenome assembly MDSW01 (sample SAMN05326641, study PRJNA326480) | marine metagenome | isolation source: seawater | place: Atlantic Ocean: North West | collected 2012
AGCAACGAATTTCCAGCTAATATGGCTGTAAATTCATTAAATTTTTTATGTACTGACAATTTACCTCTTCTAAAATCATCATTATCCATAGATGGTAAATCGTCGTGTATTAAGGAATATGAATGCATACACTCCACAGCAGCTCCGATTATGATTAATTTTTTTTTATCAATACCAAAGATTTTTCCGACATTAAGTATGATGGCTGATCTAAATCTTTTTCCTCCAGAAAAAATACCGTATTTTATTGGTTTTAATAGGTAAGAATTTCCTTTTTGCTTTGAAAAAAAACTTTTTAAATAAGAATTTGTATTTTTAGCCACTATATTTAATTTTTTTGAATAAATAGACATTAAATTATCTTTAATTTTTACAGCTAATCTTCTTTATTTTTAAATAAATTAGATTTTTTAATTTCCTTGGCTTTTTGTTTAAATTTATTTTGTATATGATTATTTAATTGCATCATTCTATTATATTGATCAGTTGAATCTTCAAGATTTGCGTTATTTTTCTCTAATTTTTCAATTATTTCTTTGATTTCTCTTTCAGCATCTTCTATCGATTTTTTTTCTATATCAACTGGAATACGTTTTGATTTCATATTATATCCATATACTAATTAATTTATGAAAAATATCTATTTAAATATATACAAACCTAATCATATCAATTTGAAAAAGGCAAAAAAAATACTAGAAAATAATAATATTTTAGCTGTGCCAACAGAAACTGTATATGGTCTAGCTGGTAATGCTTATTCAGAGAAAGCTATAAAAAAAATTTTTAAATTAAAAAAAAGACCTTTTTTTAATCCACTTATAATTCATTTTAAAAATTTAAAGGAAGTAGAAAAAGATATACTTTTAAATAATAAATTTAAAAAACTTCACAAAGCTTTTTGTCCTGGTCCGATAACATTTATATTAAAAAAAAGAAAAAAATCTAAAATCTCAAAGTTAGCGACTGCTGGCAAAAATACTGTGGCAATAAGAATTCCAAAACATAATGTAGTCAAAAAATTATTAAATATTATAAAATTTCCATTAGCAGCACCAAGTGCAAATATTTCTACTAAATTAAGCCCTACTTCAGCGCAAGATGTTTTTGATGAATTCGGTAAAAAAATAAATTTTATAATGGATGGAAAACGATCTAGCATCGGTTTAGAATCTACTATTATTGACTTAACGGGAAAACCGACCATATTAAGACAGGGCAGCATAACATTAAATAAAATTCAAAAAGTTTTAAGTTGCAAAATCAAACTAACAAAAAAATCTAAAAAAAATAAATCTCCTGGTCAATTAAAATTACATTATTCGCCTGGAATTCCTGTGGAAATAAATAAAAATTATGCAAGAAAAAACCAAGCTTTAATTGTATTTGGTAAGAAATTTAAACATAGAAAAAACTATTTTAACCTGAGTACAAAAGGCAGCTTGAAAGAAGCTGCAAATAATTTATACCAAATCATGCGAAAAATAAAAAAAAGAAAATTTAATTCTATCGCTGTAGTAAAAATACCAAACAAAGGAATAGGATGCGCAATTAATGAAAGACTTAAGAAGGCTGCAAATTATTAAGTTCTCTAATGATAGAAATAAATAATTTAAGTAAAAAATATAAAAATACTCTAGCAGTAAAAAATATTAATTTTCAAATAAATAAAGGTGAAATAATCGGCCTACTTGGTCCAAATGGCTGTGGTAAGTCGACAACTATAGGTATGATGTTGGGTTTAATCAAACCAACAAGTGGCACGGTTAATATTGATAAAAAAAATATCGAAAAATATAGAACTACTTTATTAGAGAAAATGAATTTTATTTCACCATATATTGAATTACCAAAGAAATTAACTGTGGAAGAAAATTTAAAAGTATATGGGAGATTATATGGAGTTAAAAATTTAAATGAAAAAATATTTAATTTAATGGAAAAACTAAAATTAACTGAATTTAGGTCAAGAAAGACAGGCGAACTTTCATCTGGTCAAAAAAATAGGGTTTCCTTGGCCAAAGCTTTAATTAATGATCCCGAAGTCCTACTTCTTGATGAGCCGACTGCAAGCCTTGACCCTGATGTAGGAGATAATATTAGAAGTTTTATTGAAGAATTTGCAGCCAATAGAAACGCAACTATTTTGTTAGCATCTCATAATATGAATGAAGTTGAGAGACTTTGCAAAGAGGTAATGATGATGAAAAATGGTGAAATAATTGATAGAGGCGAAATTAAAAATTTAATTAAAAAACATGGAAGAGAAAATCTGGAAGAAGTTTTTTTAAAAATAGTAAGGGAATAATATGAAATTTCATAGAATGTACGCACTGTCTTTAAGGCACATATATTTAATAAAAAGTTCTTTTCCTAGAATCATGGATTTAATTTACTGGCCAACTATTCAAATTGTTTTGTGGGGATTTATTTCTAAATTTTTTACAATGCACAGCGATTTTTACAATCATACTGTAGGAATTATTTTGAGTTGCGCAATTTTATACGATTTTTTATTCCGTTCTAGTATTAGTTTTAATATGCTTTTTCTTGAAGAAATTTGGAGCAGAAACTTTACCAATTTATTTGTTGCTCCTTTAAGAATTAGTGAAATTATAACGGCGCTAACAATAACTGCATTACTTAGAACTTTAATTGGGGTAGTTCCTGCGGTGCTATTAGCAACTCCATTTTTTGGTGTATCTCTTTTTGAACTAGGCCCACCTTTAATTTTACTTTTCTTGAGTCTATATCTATTTGGAATAACCTTGGGTTTGCTAGTAACTTCAGGTTTATTAAGATATGGACCAGCTTTTGAAAATATAGCTTGGTCCTCACTTTTCCTTCTGGCTCCTTTAGGTTGTGTTTATTATCCATTATCAATTTTACCAGAGTGGTTGCAAATATTAGCAAAGGGTTTACCTTTGGTTTATATTTTTGAAGAAGCACGTTCAATTTTAATAAATAACACCGTTAATTATACAAATATTATAACTGCTTTAACTTTAAATTTAGCATATTTCGTTTCAGCTGTTTCAATATTTTATTTGGCTTTTTCAGGTGCAAGAAAAAAAGGTACTCTAGTTAATGTTGGGGAATAACTTTTTTTTTATATAAATACTCACAAATATCAAAATCTATTTTATTATCTATGTCCATTGCTGTAATTGAATCCAAAATATAGAAGAATGGTTTTTTTCCTACACAAGAACCCCATTTTTCTAAATTTTTTCTTTTTAAAATATTTATAGCAAATGTTAAAGAAATTAGACCTTCTAAATCTTGTGACCTTGGCCAAGGATAAGGTTTAAAATTTACAGGTTTATTTTTAAAGAAAAAATTTTCTTGTCTTTTGCATGCGCTTAATAGGGAATCGTGAGATTTTAATATCTTTCGATATACAGTAACAGCATTATCGTAAATTTTTGCATTAGCTAAAGGGTTAGTTACATTAATCCATGCTATGTGTTCTCCTCTCAATTCAGAAGCTATATGAGAATATACTTCGCTCATTGGGACGCGACTAGTTGAATAATAAGGATCTCTTTCATGAACCTCATAACCATTTTTTTCTGCTATTTTCAAAACTTGCTTACTTTCCGACGAAACGATTATGGATTTAAAGTTTTTAGTTTTTTTTAATTGTTTTAATTTAAGTTCAAGTAAATTGGTATTACAAAATTTTCTAAGATTTTTCTTTTTTATTCTCTCTGAATTTCCTTTAACTGGAATTAAACCTATAATCTCAATTTTTTTTTTCATAAATTTATTCTTTATATTTTTATAAGCTTATCAACTCCATCTCGGACGTTAATATATTTTTTTAACTTTATATTTTGACCCTTTCTTAATTTATATGTGAAAGGATTAATTTTATAATTAGCTATTTTATTATCATATTTTGAGTAAGAAATTTTCAACCTTGGTATTTTTTGCTTTATTAAATTTAAAAGTTTTTTTACCATAATTTTTTTACCACCAAATACATTATAATAACCATCTTCATATTTTTTTTTTGTTGATAGATAGGCGATTTTAGCAACATCTTTAACATGAATGTAGCTTCTTATTTCGTTACCTTTTGTTTCTCTATGTATTTTTTTCTTTTTTTTTGCATCGTTAATAAAATTTTGAACTGTATTAAATTTATTTGCTCTTTCACCATAAACTGTTCCAAATCTAAGAACTACAAATTTCAATTTAAATTTTTTACAAAGTCTTTCAATAATCATTTCGGATGCTAGTTTTGATGTACTGTAGATACCTCCTTGCTCACTTCTAGCATAAATGGAGCTGGCAAAAATTATTTTTTTTACCTTGTTTTTAAGAGAAGCTTTTAAAATTTTTACTGTTCCCATAATATTATTTTCTACCGTATCAAAAGGTTTATCGTTAGCTTCCTTTAAATCTGCTGAAGCTGCAAAATGAAAAATTGTATGAATATTTTTTGTTGCTTTATTAAGATCTTTTAGATTGTTTAGTTCTCCAATTAACATTTTTTGTTTTTTCTGTTTGTGTTTAGAAAATTTTTTATCAAATAATGTTACCTTATATCCTTTGTTTGTTAAAAAATCAGAAACGTGACTTCCTATAAAACCAGATGCTCCAGTTACTAAAATATTTTTACTCATATATAATTCTTTTTTTTTAAAAAATTGACTATTTTTATACTAACTTTATCACTTTTTAAACATAATGAATCTGTACTTTTAATTTTTTTATGCTTTTGTTTTTTTAAATTAGACACTACTAACTTTTCAAAAATATTATAATTTTTAATTCTGATTTTTTTTGCTTTAGGTATACTTTTATGGAATGAAATATTTTTTAATCGCGGATCTAAAAAATATGATGGCTTATTTATACTCATGCTCTCTAAAATCATAGTCGAACCAAATGAATAAATTTGTTTTGCTTTATGTATAAAAGCATAACTAAAATTAATACTTGGACTTTTATAAATTGTTTGAACGGTAGAATTTTCCAATATTTTTTGTTCTTTAAAATCAAGTTTACAATTTCCATGGTGTTTAAGAATTATATTAAGTTTAGGATATTTTTTTGAAATCTTTTTTAACCAATCGATGTGTTCATAATAAATTTCATAATGGGCTTTATCTATATACATTCTTTCAGGAGCGTTCGCATAATTAAGTCCTATTATCAAAACATCTGAGCTAGGAACTTTTTTTAAATCCTTTTTTTGTTCATGCCACATAGCTTCCATAAAAAGTGAACCAACAGGGACAAATTTTTTAATTTTACATCCAAGTTTTTTTAAAAGCACAGGATAATTTTTTCCTAATGAAAAAAAAATATCAATATTGATGAAGAAGCTAATGCTAAATTCACAAATATTTTTTTGAATACATGAGGTTATTAAACCACCATTTCTTTTAAAAATATAATTTTTTATTGCTGAAGTTCTGTAAAATCTATCTGTTATTAAAACCTTAGAATTTACTTTAGAAAAAAGAGTTTCGCTATCAATTATTTTATAAAATAGTTTATTAAAAATAAAAAATAAATTTAAATTATTTTTTATTGAAATAAAAAGGATATGAAAAAAAAATAAAAATAATTTAAATTTTATTCCAATAAAAAAATTCTTATTATAAATTTTAAATACATCATTTCTTACTATATTAAATTTTTCACTATTCTCTTTTTTAAATATAACTTTTTTTTTACAAATTAGTGCAGAATTTTTAGATAATTTTAATATTTTTGAAAACCTCTCTGCTTGATCTTCTTGCTCAACATCATCAACTATTATATTAAAATTTTTTTTTTTGAAATTACTTTTAGAAAATATCATAGAATAAGTTAGTAATGAAAAAAAAATTAACGCATCATAAACTATACTTTTAAGAGCAAGTTTGTTTGTAAATTTTCCCTCTGAAAATCTAAAATTTCCAGACAATATTTGTTTAATTTCATACGAAAGTATATTTGTTGGTATTTTGGATATATATGACAATTTTTTTATTAAATTTTTTATATATGTTTGGTTGGTCCAGCTATCAATAAACTTTTTTATATTTAATGATATTTTATATGCATTTAAATTTCGATTTGATCTAAAATTTAATATATTCATTATTTATTTAATAATTTTAAGAACTAGTTAAAAAGTTTTGATATAAAGTAAATTTTAGTGACTTTCGTTATGCTTTGCTAACTCAGGTCTAACCGGTCCCCTGTTCTCAGTTCCATGAGTACCTTCGTTTGATAAAATTTTACTTATTGGTATAACTTTTTTATCTATTTCAATTTGGGCGCTTGATGGATCCAGATATTTTCTATCTCCATGAACTGATCCCCTTAATAATTTGTATTTGTCTCTCGTGGCTTGTCTTTTTTGTGAGGATTTAAAATTCAATTTTTTATTTGTATTCTCGACTAATTCTTTTAAATCAACATCCGAAATATCGTGTGGTTTTATGCTCACTAATGTTGGTAAACCAGTGTCAAAATTATAAGATTCATGAAATAAATTATTTTTTTCTACAATGTCCCACATTTTTGTTCCTGGTAATGGAGTTGCTAACGAAAGTGAGTAGCTATCAGAATCTAAGTCCATTGCAAAATTAATTGTTAAATCTCTGGTTTTTTTTGTTTCAAAAGGAAACCCCATCATAAAATTAGTATGAATTAATAGGCCAGCTTCATGAGCCAAATCACACGTTGCAACTACTTCATCAAGGTTTAGTCTTTTACCTATTACATTATTTAAAAAATCAGGATCTCCACATTCAACTCCAAGACCAATTTGATCCCATCCAGCTTCTTTCATTGCTTTAAACATTTCTTTTCTCTTTTCTCTGTTCAAAGGTGTATCTGCCCGCATAGCATTTGGCATGGTTACTCGTAGTTTATGATGTTTAATTCTCTCACATATTTCCACAACCCTTACAGGATTAACTGCAAAATTATCATCTTCAATTTGTAATTCTTTAACTTGAAATTTATCAACTAAATAATCGACCATTTCTCCGACTCTCTCGGGACTCATTTGTCTAAATTTATGACCAAAAAATTCTGTGCTTGAACAAAAATAACATCTGTCAGGACATCCTCTTGAAGTCATGATGCATCCTACTCTGCCTGATTTTACATAGGGATTATGATACATTGCTAACTTGAAGTATTCTTCCATTGGTAACAAATCCCAAGCGGGAATTGGTAATTGATCCATATCATGAATTAGTGGAGCCATTAAATTTTTTTTAAAAGTATTATTTTTTTCTCTCCAAACCAAACCTGGAACCTTTTCAAGATTATCATTATTATGTAATACTTTAAGTAAAGTGTGCCACGTATAATCACCCTCTCCTCTCATTACGTAATCTACTGATTTTTCATCGTTTAATACTTCTTCTGGTTTATCAGATGCATGGATACCACCAAAAATAACTAATGTTTTGTTATTATACTTTTTGACAGTTCTTGCTACAGCATAAGCTTGTGATACTTGAGAAGAAAATAAAGATGAAACACCAACAATATCTGGTTTAAAATCTTTTAATTTTTTTAATAATTTATCGTCAGAAGCTCCATAGGTTATCATGTTGTCAGCTCCATTTAATTTTCTTACATCATGATAATCTTCAATCAAAGTATCATAAATTAAAATATTTTTTACACCTTCTGCTCTCAAGCCAGCTGCTATACAACACAGTCCTAAAGGCGGTTGAACTCTTCTAATCATGTGTTTAGAAGCAACAGCTCTTGGAGATATAAGCGCTACTTTAATATCTTCAATTTTCTTCATAACATTCAATATAAGGTGAAGATTAAACAAATGCAAATATCACGTTAAATGAATTTTAAGTTTAAATCGAACTTGGGATTAATTAAATAACACTAATGTTAAATAACTTGTCGAATCAAGTAAACTATGAATAATGATTATCAATTGATAATCATTTTTTAGTTATGTCTAATATAAATTTAATCAAAAACTCTACACCATTATGTATATGGCAAAGCAAATCATTCCTTGGTGAAGGTGTGACGTGGTCATCAAATTTGAACTCTATATTGTTTGTAGATATTAAAAAAAAGAAAATATTAATTTTTAATAATAGAACAAAAAGAAAAAAAGTAATTAAAGTAGATAAAGAAATAGGATTTATATTTCATATAAAAAAAAATATTTTCATAATGGGCTTAAAATCAGAAATTAGAATCGTTGATCTAAAAAAAAAAAATATTCTTAATTCAATAAAAATTGAAACAGAAAAACCAAATAATCGAATTAATGATGGAAAAATTGATCCATCTGGTCGTCTGTGGTTTGGTACAATGGATAATTTTGAGATAAAAAGAACAGGCTCATTGTATTGCCTAGATAATAATTTAAATTTACATAAAGTTGATCAAAATTACTTTATTACAAACGGCCCTTCTTTTATTAACAAAAATAATTTTTATCATACAGATAGTAGGAAAAGAGTAATTTATAAAATTAAGATAAATAAAAGATTAAAAATTATCAAAAAAAAAATATTTATTAAATTTAATAAAGAAGATGGATCTCCCGATGGTATGACAACAGATATTAAAAATAACTTATGGGTTTGCCACTATCGAGGATCACGTATATCCGTTTATAATAAAAAAGGGAGAAAAATTCACAATATTTATTTACCAGCAAAAAACATTACTAATTGCACTTTTGGTGGCTTCAAAAATAATGAACTTTATATTACGACAGCTCTTAAAGGAATGAAAGTTAATGATATGAATGAATTTCCCCAGTCTGGAAGTTTATTTAAAATTAAAACAAATATAAAAGGTAAAAAGATAATTAATTTTATTACGAAAAAAAGAATTAATTAAAAATTTAATAAATTTTAAGAAATTTTGGTTTGTCAAATTTTGAGTTTTTAGAGTAAATAAATATATCTTTTTTTTGTAATTTTAAATTTTCCTTCAAAAAATCTAAACATGGTTTATTTTTTTTTGTTTTTAAGTATTTAAAAATAATTTCTTTTGCATTATTTTTTACTAACATCTCGATAATTTTTAAAAGCATGGTTTTTTCAATAGATCTCCCAAAAGCTCTGCAGCTTAGCACAAAGTCAATTACTTGAATGCTTTTCTCTAATATTTTAAAAGATACTACTCCTACAAGACCCATGTCACCAAATTTGTCAGAAACTTTACATGAAAATAAATAATTATTTTTTGTTTTTATTAGCTTATCAAATTCTAACTCTGAAATTCTTCTTGTTGTTAAATTCATTTGATTAGTTTTGTTAATTAGCTGAACTATTCTTTTTTTATTTTTTCCATTGCCCTTTTCAAAATAAACTTTAGTTTTCAAAGAGTTTAACCAACTATCATATGAAATAAATTTTTCTTTATTTTTTTTTCTTATTTTGTCATCCTGATAAAATTTAGTTCTATTTTTATCTTCATATGTAAAATTTTGTGAATTAAAACATCCTAAGCTTTGTAGCTTTGTTACATATCTTGTTGGATCAACAGGCCAATCTGGCACTTCAATGCCTTTTAGACTTCCTTTGACCCTATCTCTTTCAGCTTTGCTATCATCAATAAATATAGCTGCATCATTTGTTAAATTTAATTCGGAAATTATTTCGTTAATATTTTTTGCTTTATCATCCCAGTTAATTCTCCAAGCTGCAAAATCTTTTATTTTTAAAACCATATTAGGATTTTTTTTAAATGCATCCAATACGTTCGATTGCTCATTCTTGCTACATATGGCTAGTTGTATACCCGAATTTTTTAAAGCTTTTAATTTTAACTGAAAATCTTTAAATGCTTCACCATTAATATTGTGACCTCCAATGTTTATATTTTTCCAGCCAAGGTCACCTAAAATGCCTCCCCATAAAGTATTATCAAGATCAACAATGATTAGCTTTTTGCTATTACCTTCAAAAATATTTATTACTTTTAAAAACTCCTCGGAAACAGTTTGAAATTTTTTTTGAGAAAAAGGAATTTTTGCTGCGTACCAAAGCTTAGGATTGTATTCTATTTCGCTACCATTCACCCAAAAATCAACATTTATAAATTTAAAATTTTTTACATTTTTCATTTCTTGAGCAATTTTAGTATTTATTTGATTTATATTTTTTGTTATTCCAAAATCATCAATAAAATCATTTAAATATTTACCTCTTTCATATTGGGGCAATGTCCATGAGGTCACTATTACATGATCGTTTTGTTTAGATATTTGTTTTAATAAATTAATGTATTGATCCAATTCCTTATACAAACTTTTTAAATTTGGTTTTTCATTAATTAACAAAGATTCAAAGTTTTTTAAGACACCTTCAATTCTTGACCAAATAAATATTATATGATGTTTATCTTTTGATTTTATTAATTCAAAACATTTGTCATAAAACAGGCCAAAATTAGGTTTAATCAATTTATATTGATTTTTATTTATTTTTTTTGACAAAAAATTATAAAAAACATCAAGATTAAAATCGGATAATAGTTTAATTTTTTTTTTCATAAATTGGTTAATGTTCAATTATTGAACATATTATAAAAGAGGCAATAAATCAACTAGTAAAATTTTATGCTTAATAAATAACTATTTTTTTTTTAGTTTTTTATCTATATCTTTTTCTAAATTAGCTATTGTGTAATTTTTTTTGAAACTTTGCTTAAAGAAATCTTCACTTAATAATACTATTTCTTTACCATTTATATTTTTAATTTTTTCCTCTATTGTTGTAAAAAGATTTACCAAAATAAGTGAGTCTAAATTATTTTTTTTACCTAATATTTCAAAATTTTTGTTAAATTTAATTTTATCTTTTTTTTTAAGTTGGCTATTAATTTCTAAAATCGAATTTTTTATAATATCTATGCTTTTCATTAATTTAATTATCAATAGTTAATTATTGTATCTCCATCTAAATAGGTTGGGTACCAGTGGTTACTTTTATTTAAAATTTTATCTAATTTTGTATTACTTGATTTATAATAGAAAGAGTTATTAGACAATTTTTTTTTATTTGGATTGAAGTAATTTATATAAGAATTAGTTAATTTGTTAAAACCTCTGAATTCTATAATGTCACATTTTCTTCTTTTTGCTTCAGCAATATTAGCATTAATTAAACTTAAAGGTATTTCAGTCGTGTCTTTAAATAACATTAAATCAATTAGTAATGCTCTTTTTATTCCATCTTTATTATTGCTACTTTCAATACAAATTGAATAGCCATTTACCTTTTTATTATCTTTGCTTAAAAAAACCCATGCCTTTTTATTTTTTAATAAAAAATTTAGGTGCCATTGTAACCAATTTTTGTTCCTGACAAATAATAAAATTTTTTTATTATTTTTTATTATTTGTCTCCAAATTAAATTAAATTGTTTATCAATTTTATTAT
>MDSW01120971.1_pt1 | contig 11392 bp, 7 predicted proteins | sample 811171 | NCBI WGS metagenome assembly MDSW01 (sample SAMN05326641, study PRJNA326480) | marine metagenome | isolation source: seawater | place: Atlantic Ocean: North West | collected 2012
CTTTCTTCTTTTCATCCTCGGTGTATAGCGGCTTCACCTCAACCCGATACGGCACCACCATCACCGGACCCATGATTTCCTGATGATGCCCCCACTTCGAAGTTACATCCTTTACCACTTGGTCGCGGCTCCCCTCTCGCTCCCAAATCACACTCTTAAGCATCCCAATGGGAATTTGCATTAAGATGATAATGAATCCGATAAGCAGAACTTTCAAAAAGGGTTTGGTGGAACTTAGTTTTTCAAGATGTTTCATCGTATCTCCCAAAAGCGCGAATTACGCTTGATTGTTTTCCCGGGAGAACAACTTCATGAAACGTGCCAAGGCTGGCGTGGCCTTAAAAGCCAATCACATCAACCTAAGCAACCATCTAGGCCCTTGGGTGTGGAAAATTAGACACAAATTTTTGAAGAATGCATGTGTCCAGCTGGACACAAAAACTAGGGGGATGGCGCTTCATAAGGCGGAAGCTGAGCTTCTTTCGTGTAATCCTGCAACACCTGTTTTCTTAAGCCTGTTAACGTCTTGTACGGCCAGTTACGCTGCACAAGATAAACTGCCCAGCCAGGCAGGATACCCGCAGGGTCTGCGAAAATTTCAACCGTTACCTTGGTCCGGTTCGGCCCCAATGGTTCAAGCAAGAATCGGCTGCTAACAATCCGCCCGCGCACACCTTTGGGCTCGGGCATACCCTGAAAATCAATAGACTGCATGGTCACCAAAACCGTGCCCTTTTCATCTACAGTCTTCGCTTTGATTTCAAAAACAAAGTCTCGATTCGATACCGGCCACGGCAGACCGTAAAGATGATGCTCAATGCGATAGAAAGGTCCATCCTGCTTGATGACCTCATTTTCATTCAGCAGAAAAACCCACTCATACTCATGCTTAGCATCTGAAATCACATAAAAGAGCTTCGCAACGGAAGCTTGAATCTCTCCCACGCCCTTAAATCCAAATAAGTCTGAATCTGGTACTTCTTGGGTAAAGCCCTGAATCCCCTCGTCGACATACATGGATTCCCAGGCCTCTGCAGAAGGCGCCGAGCCTAAGAGGGCCACCAATAACCATGGAGCGAGAGTTCCTAACACAGCAGTACCAGTCTAAAGGTATTCGATGAATGTAAAATCAACCGTAAAGCCAATCCTGAAGCTTCTTCCGCTTCTCGTCATCGGTATTCACGAAAGAGACCCCCACCGTGTATGGGTTGTCTTCGCACATGCGACTAACCTTGCAACCAATATTCATATCACCCCAAATAGGCTCCAAAGACATCTCGAACTCGGTTCCCATTGGAAACACATCGGCGGCATCCCAGGTATCAATCAAAAGCTTCACCCCACCAGGAGAAATATCCAGAGTCTGTCCCATATACATCAGACCATTGATATGAATCTTGCAAGGCAAAACCCGTGACCTTCTTTCAAACTGCCTGCGTTCTGTCCCAGTATAGGATGGAGCGGGTGCTAGCCTTGAAGCAGCTGACGAAGCCGGCGCTGATGCTTCACCAGGAGAGCTGAAAGCATTTCGAACCATCATACGAGACATTGCCAAGCTTAAACGCGTAAAGTCTACTGGCTTTGTCACCAAGTCATCGCCCCCTGCACTCATCAGCTCTTTTTTGGTATAACGTGCAGAATAAGCAGTCACAAAGATAATCGGCGTTCCACCCAGTTCAATAGGCTTGGCAAATATAGCCTGAGGTGCATTGGGTATTTTCTTGAGCACTTGGGTAATTTCAATCCCATTGAGGTTTGAACCCGAGAGTTCTATATCCATTAGAATCAAATCAAAGTTGTGCTCACTCAAAAACCGAAATGCTTCTTTTGAAGTGCGTGCACGGATTACACGGTATTTTTCGCTGAGAGCTGCCTGCGCCAAATCGGCATTGGTATCATCATCTTCAACATAAAGAATCAACGGCTTTTCACTATCCGGTACCCCCTGTTTTGGTCCAGACTTTGAATCGTCGCTTCTATCAATTTTTGTTAACGCCATTGCAAGTACACCCTCCTAAAATCATACGCCTTCTAACTATTCCGCACCACTGGCACGTTCGACAAATGCCCCCATGTCAGCAGGAAGCGTGAACGAAAACGTGGTTCCTTCACCTTCCACACTCGAAAGCTCCAGCTCACCATGGTGCAACACAACCAATTCACGTGAAATCGCTAAGCCCAAACCGGTGCCACCGTGACGCCTGGTATGCGACCCATCAGCTTGACGAAAACTTTCAAAAACCAGGTCTTGAGCCGCTTTAGGAATGCCGATACCAGTATCTTGCACTTCAAATCGCAGCATATCGCTTTCTTCTACACACTTCTTAACGCGAAACATCACACTGCCCTCGTCGGTGAACTTGATCGCATTGCCCACTAAGTTCACCAATATCTGCCCCAGCTTCACCGGGTCGGCGTAGCAAACCTGCACGTCGTCCAAGAGTTCTTTATCCAGCGTCAGCCCCTTCGAGGTGGCTAAATCGGTTAAGGTTGCAAAAACCTCTTCGAAGATTTCTGGAACGTTCGTGAACTCTGGCGAAATCAACATCTTACCCGCCTCCAGCTTGGAGATGTCTAACAGGTCGTTGATGATTCGTAATAAATAATTCCCCGATGTTTTCGCTCGATTCAAAAGTAAAAAATGGGTCTTTAACTCACCTGTATCAACCACATCAGTATCGGTAACCATAGCAACGGAACATTCAGGACAAGTCTCGGAATTGTGTGGTTCAATATCGGGCGATAATTCTGGATCCTCAAAATCACTGCCACACTTTTCGCAATGCCAAAACCGGCGCACTTCATACGTACCAAGGATAATGTTGGGAACATTCACAATGGCGTTCAGTGGTGTACGAAGCTCATGGGAAATCCCTGCCAAAAACTCACTTTTCACACGATAAGCTTCCTCAGCCTTCCCAAGAGCAACCTCCAAATCACCGCTAATAGCTTTCTCACGAGTCAGTGCCTCTTTTTGGAAATCCGCCATCTCGCGCTCTTTATCCAGCGCTCTGGCCTGGGCTTCGATGGTTGCTCGACGGGTTTCGTTGATTCGTTCTGCCAAAGCAAAGGAGAGCAAAGTAACCTGAATGGCGTGCCCAGCCTCAATCATGTATTCAGACCAATTGTTGTGAGACACCATACCAAATTTCTGAAGCGCAAAAGCCAAGACGCTCAGTAAAAATATCGCCCAGGCAATCACAAAATACATAGCGGGCTTCGAGCCGCTCACAAGCCAGGTTTGCACACCGCTCGTAAAAGCTATGGTGACGATAGGCAGTGCCAAACCAGCAGCAATAGCAGTGGCTACCACTGGCGGAATAAAAAATGCCAAGACAAATACAATCAACGACAAAGACACAAAAAACATCATCGCGTCGGCTAGCTTTTTATTGAATTCCGCTAGATGCAAAAAACGGCTCACAAAAGTTCCGCCCGAAACCAAAGCCATACTTACCAAGATACCCATGGCTCGTTCGTGAAAGTCTGGATATGCTGGCCACAGATACTGAAAAGAGTAGCCAAGAAAGTTCGCCTGGAGAACACCAAAAATACCAATAAACAAAACGTAAAGAATGTAATTGGGATCTCTAAAAGCCAAGTAAACGGATAGATTGTAAAACACCATCACCAAAACGATGCCAAAGAAAATACCGTGGATAACGGTTTCTTTCTCTTCTGCCAAAAAGAATCCATCTCGTGGAGCTAAGTCCATCGGTGCCTGCACACCATTTGCTGATTCGATACGCAAATAGAGCTCGCCCGTTTGACCGGGTGTCAATTTCAGAGGGGCAAGAAAATAACGATGGTTGATAGGTCGTTCAGCGAAAGGTTTCTGATTCGATAACACAAAAGATTGGTCAATCGTTCCGTCTAAAACCCAATAAACCCGTAATTCTCGAATGGCCGCCCATTCATGAGAAAGAATCCAATCGTCATCTACGCCCTCGCCCACGTCTATCTTCAGGCGAAACCAATAAACGTCTGAGGTAAAACCAAAGCTGGGCACTTCACCCAAGGGGTGCTCCCACATAAAATCGCCATTTAGGATGTCTTGGATCTGTAGGTTGCCGGTTTCATCCTGAGCGAACTCAAGTTTTTCACCAATGGGGTATGAACGGTTTTCATCGAGAAGCTGCGAGGCATAGGCCGTAGGTAAAACAAAAAACAACAATGCCAATAAAGCACAAGCACTTCGAGCAAGATTTAACAATGTATTATCATTCTGAAACATACCGAATATCCGACTCTACAAACTATTTGCCTAATGACATCACATTCACAAACCTCCACATCAGGTTTAACACTACACATTACCAGGGTATGGTCTGGGCGGTCCAGCAATACGATTGGCTTCAAAGCAAAGAAAAAGAAGTTGATGGGTCAGGCACAGAGCAGTCCCTCAAAAATTAGGCGAAAGCCTCCAATACTGATCCGTATCCAGAATAAATAATGCTTCCCAGGTTAAGGAAAAACCCAGATTTTAATCCCCGATCAAAGCTGTTTCGCGAATGTTGTGCTCACGCAAAGCAGGCTCTATTTCCTCGAACACATTTTTGTACCGATAAAACGGCACCATGGGGAACATATGATGAATGATGTGCAAGTCTTGCCCCAGAAGTAAAACGCGGAGTCCGGGGCCTCTAAGTACTCTGGTTTGGCCGTAACGCGTTCGATCCTCGTGCGGAAAATGAGGCAAAAAATCTAGTGTCCAAGACAAAAGTCCGTGGGTAATGAAACCGGGAGCTACCCAGCCAAAGAGGATTTCCCAACCCCAACCAGAATGAAATCCGTAAGCCACCACTCCCGCCACGACAGACAAATACAGAACCATCTGAATTTGAATCATCCCAACCTGATGACCCCGTTTCGGAATAAGATAAAAAATATGTTTCAAATAATTCGGGTAAACGGAAAGACAGCGCAGAGCAACCTCAAACTTATTGCGACTAAAGACCCAGTAATCCGGATCCTTCTCTGGGTCGTTGGTGTTGCGATGATGAGTTAAGTGAACCAAAACAAACGAAGTAAACGGTGCCCAAAACGGGATACCACCCAGCCAACCCACGATTTTGTCGAGAATATGGTCCTTTGATTTTCCGCTGATGTTGCCATGAGTTGCTTCATGAAAAGGAGTGAAGCTGATGTAGCCAGCAAGAATCGTTATCAATGCTCCCAAGGCAATGGGTATCAGACCGTTGATCAAAGCCCATATGTTGAGTGACCAAACACACAAAGCCACCACCAACAAAAAAACCGTTGGCCAAGCGATAAATCCAGAGTTTCTCCGGGCAGATTGCGCCTGGCTTACCTTGGACTCTTCTCTGTCATTCCCAACGTCCGTAACCACTCTTACGCACCTCTCTAATTAATTATGGGTATTGCCGAGGACCTGGACAAGTTTCTCTTTACTTTTTTGTAATTGAAACAACCAAATAGCTCCGAAATACAGCGATTGGTTTGATCAATTTGTAGCGAATTATCGGTGATTGTAAGTCTGTGCGTACACTTTACGAGTCATTTGCTTAAACTAGACACTTTGAGCCTTGCCGTAAATCCACCGCGGGCTGTTTAGGGAAGATACGGATCCCGCAAAAGCCCAAAGGCTGGCGAGACAATTCCGCATGAGCTTAGAGATTTAAGGCGCTACTTCTTTTGGCGCTCATAAACGACATCATCGATATAAAACTGAAAGTTTTCGTTGTGATGGTAGAGGTAATCCACCAACTCTCGGCTGATGGCATAAGCACGAACTGGAGTCTCGGTTACAATTGATGCATTGGCCTTACCCCGTAACATGAGAGACATCTCCCCCACCACATCGCCGGGACCCAAGGTCGTGATAATGCGCCCACGGCTAAAATAACCGGCGCCCGCCAAAACGGATACTTGACCATCGTGAATCAAGTAAAACGCATTGGGCCATTCATTTTCTTCAATCAATAAAGTGTTGTCTGGAAACTCAACACAACACACCAGCCGGGCCAAAGCATCCAATGCATCGACCGGCAAACCTTTCATCAAGGATGCACGCCTTACAAACTCCATAAAGTCGGTGACCAACTCTTCATCAAACTCCACATGCTCGGTGCCCTTGGGCATGGTCGATAAATCCAACACATAACGTTTTTCTTCATGGAGCCCCAGTTCCCCCGAATCCGAACGAAGCTTTAATCGCTTGGGTGCTGGAAACTTACCTGTCTTCCGGAAAATATTTCTCTGAGCAAGACGGTTGCGCATCAGGTTGCGGATATAAGTGGAGAAATGGGTATTGTGGTCTAAGAGGTGCCGAAACAGTTCATCGGTAATCTCAAAAACCGTCACATCATTTTCGGCCTTAACTGTCGCGGTGCAATCGGCCCGCTCAAAAACAGACTGCTCACCTATAAAGTGCCCTGGCCCCAAAGTGGTGACCTTAGTCGGAGTTCCAAACATCCCCGTACCCAGCCAAATGGAAACGTCACCGGAAACCGTACCCATCAAGAGGTTGTTGGGCTCGCCTTCATTTAAGAGCGCTTCGCCTTGGCTGTATCTACGAATGGGCAAACCATTGACCAAAGCCTCAATCTCTCCCACGTTTTTGCCCTTTAAAAGCGACATGCCTCTCAAGATATCTGTAAGCTGGGCCAACTCATCTTCATCCAAATCATCAGCGTGGATAAGATTCTGGGGCAGAACAGGTTTAGGGGGGCCAGAAAATACCGGTGGCGGCAGATTCGGTTTTTGTGCCACTTCCTCGCGGACCCAAAATGCACTGCAATTGAACTCGTTTTGAAAATACTTAAAGCCTGTTCCCGCGAGGCTTGCTTCGCCCCTACCAATCAGGAGACAGCCACTCGGAGTTAACTTCTTACGTACTTTGGCCAGCACTTCTTTTTGCATGTCTGGCGTCATGTAGAGCAAAACGCCACGCATGTAGATGATGTCGCAAAGTGGTAATCTTTTGAAATCACCATGAATATCGGCGCGCTGAAAGCTCACCATATCGCGGTGCTTACTCATCAGCTGCCACGACTGCTCTTGCCGCTCGAAACTCTTCTCGATGAGGCCTACGGGCATCCCACGGTTGATTTCTCGATCGGTAAAAACACCCTGACGCCCGCGATGTACCTTAGACTCGGAAGCATCGGTCGAAAAAATCTTAATCTTCCAACCCTCAAGATCCGGAATTGCTTCATTGATCATAATGGCCAGAGAATAAGGCTCTTGCCCAAGACCTGCTTCAATACAACCAATGGTTAGCTCGCGAGATAGACGGTGCTCCAAAGCCCACGGAGCATAGGAATGCCTGAAAAATTTATAGTCGCGAAAATCGTGAAAAAAACCATTGGGGGATTCAAAAAGACTCTCCACCCAGCTGCGTACAAAACCGTCGGTCTCTACCGATTGCAGCCACTCGATCACCGCTTCTACGTCGGTGAGATCCTTCTGAACCATAAATTCTTCGAGGAAGCTTAAAACAAGGAAATCATCGGCCGAATGCAACGCAATGCCGGTTTGTGCCATGATAAATTGGCGAAAGAGCTTCAGCTCTTCATCGTTGATTTGGTCGTCCACGTAAACCTCTTCGGATCCCCGTGAAGTCTAACGTATAAAGGGAAGCGGGAGCCAGAACGCGAATCCAGCAAGAAACATTAGTTATAGAATTCAATTACTTACAGACTCGTCAGCCTCGGGTTTTACTCATTGATAGCTACAGCCCGTCCATCCACGGCTCGAATGACCCGAGCGACTTCAGCCGGAATACGGTGACCAATCCAATGGTCCACACCATCGAATGTCTCAACCTCAAGGTCTTCCACATAAGCATCTAAGCCCTCCGCATTGGAAGCCAATACAGCAGTATCATCCAGACCCCACATCACCGTCGTGGGCACCCTAACCTTTGGCAAGAGGTCGACCATGAGCGCCTCGGTGGTTGCATAATCAAGTAAGTTGGCGCGGTACCAATTAAGGCCACCTGTCATCGCTCCAGGTTGAGACCAAGCTTCGCGATAAATGGCCAAGTCTTCATCACTGAGAAATTCAGAAAACGACGTTGACCAATAATCGGCCGTTAAAACTGTTTCCGCGCCAGGACTGCGAAAGAAACTCATGTAGCCAGAGGCGGCCTCTTGCGCCGGGTCGTTTTCAATCAGGTAGCTAAAACGCAACGGATGTGGACCGTTCGCTGCGACAAAGCCTCGAATGTGGGCACCGGGTGTGTGGGCAACCATCCAACCAATGGGACCACCCCAGTCATGGGCCACCAAAATCACGGGCTCTGGGCTAATCAAAGGCAATAAGTTGAGGATATCTTGGGTTAGATGGGGAATGGTATAGTCATCCACATCTTCAGGCTTGTCCGACAAATTGTAGCCACGCTGGTCCGGGGCAATCAGACGATATTCCAAGGCCAGTTCATCCATAACCTTGTCCCAGCCATAATGAAACTCAGGGAAGCCATGTAAGAATACAATGGTTTTACCACTACCTCGGCACGCCACATTCAGCGTCACATCCCCCACATTGACCATGCGTTGTTCCCGCTCGGCGACCGGGCAGTCATCGTGCCACGCATTGGGATCGACGGGGTCCGGTTCGGTATCGGTGGTATCGGTGCCCGTATCAGACGGCGTCTCTTCACTTGATCCTTCTGTGTTCTCATTTTGAGATGCGTCACACCCCAGACAAAGAAAGCAGATAAGTCCAAACCAAACGGCGGCATGTGTTTTCATGAAGGTTCCCCCAAGTTAAACCTGAGAGTTACCTACTACCACCGCCACCATAAATCTAGCACTGGACCCAAGCCCTGATCCGTGAGAGCAAAAGATTTGGTGGCGGAAACAAAGGGGCTTCGGCCTATACCCGCGGCAATCTTAAACATTCCAAAAGAATAGCCGTAGACAAAACTTCCTCCCCAGCTCCAAGGTTCCTCATCAAATGCATAGGGCGCAATCACGACATTGCGTCCTTCAAGATAGAGCTGCAAGAGATGATTCTCACCCATCACCCACGTAACGCTTGTTCCCGCAGCAATAGCCTGCGTCTCCCACTCCACCTGCCATTTCTCGTTGGACTTCCCTTCCCCCCATAAGTCGGGTCCAGAGTCCAAAACCCAGTGGGTGTTCCAAGAGAGGGTTAATCCAGGTAAGAGCCGCCAGGAAGCAACCAAACCTGCTTTCAAGCCAAGGTAAGAGCGTTGCGATTCAAAAAATACCCGTCCGAAGAAAGACTGTGTAAAGCCCGCCTCCAAAGACATTACCCAATCGCCTTCGGTGAGCAATCGGTACTTTCCCATCAACGCTGGTGAAAGAAGCGCAGTACCCAGCATATCCAGCGATAGCGTCACATCGTCGTTTAAACCCATTTGAACTTTTTGCAAGCCCACACTCCACTCACCACGGCGCAGTGTATAAGCCGTGTTGGGCAGATAAGGTGCGCCATACTTCCAGGTTGGCTCAAAGACCGCCGAGGCATAACCTTTGGTCATGTCCTCCTCATAAGGCACAGTATGCATTTCCTGGTCACGAACCTGATGGTTGGCGCCCTTAGCCAGTGCGACCTTTTGAACCAACACTGCTGAAGGTAGGCGTTTCTTGATGTAGTAATCGCCTTCGGGCAGCCAAAGTTTGCGCTGCGGACCAATCTGCTTGTTTACCTCGGCCACCACTTGGTCCCGAGCTCTATCGAACACTAGGTAGCTTCCAGCCACACCATTGCCAAACGTCATCACCGACGGCATTTTTAACCAGCTCACTACCAACTGTTTTTGCCCGGTGATCTGATACTCGTAAGTGGGATGCTGCAAACCAGTACGCGATTCCGTGGACCGGGCGAGCGTATGTTCATAACTGTAAGTATATGCCTCTTGTAGCGTAACCTTGCGGTCTTGATTGCTATCAGCTGCGCCCCGCAATCCGCTCACAAAGAAATGCGAGAACAATGAGCCACCTAAATCATCACGCTCCACCGAGGCTTCTTCGGCCGTGCTCGAGGTAATCAGCACGGCACCTTGGACTGCAGGCTCATGGGCCCACTGAATATCCACACCGGGTCTCATGGTTCCGCCCTTAACCTGGGTCATGGCACCCGATTCACATGAATCCAAAATAGCCACCCTCACCTGCTTCGATTCATCTTTTAGAAATGCTCGGATTTCCCCCAACGGCAGATCTTCGCCTTTAAGGTGCAACCCTTTTTGATTGGCATGACCGGAGTAATAAAAAATGACTTCTTCAGAGTTGCTGGTGGAACTGCGCAGTGACTTAAGCGCTGCCTTCAAAGTATCGGCCGTCGGGTCCAAGAGCAGCACCGCGTCTTTTGGTTTAATGCCGCCCAGTTCAACCAGTACATCTCTCATTTTACGCGCATCGCTGTGAGCGTACCGCAAGGGCACCAAACCCGGAGGCGCAACATTGGAGCCGACCAAAAGTGCCCGGCGCTGCGCCATGGCATTGGGAGAAAACATCATTCCCACCAGCAAACACAACGCAACAAAGCCCGGTGTTAAATACCGGGCCCATGGCGCAAATGTATGACCGTTTATCCGACTCATGGTTTCTTTATTGTCCAAGATGCTTGGTAGAGTCCCGCGGGCAAATCTTCAATCTGAGCATCTGCTTCTGGACTCATGCCGCGAACATAACCAAGTATCGCATCCACCGAAATAGGATTCGAGCTGGTAATTAAAACAAACCGCTCAAAACCAGGCGCATCATCCAGTTCATACGAGTTGGGTAAATTAAATGGGGACTCCGTCAGCTTGGTCGACGACCCATCCATCGGAAAATGCAGGGTGACCTGGCCATTGCCATCGAGCGAACACACCACCGCATGCTGCTCTGCAGCCCCCACCACACTCAATTGCAAGCGGTCTCCTGCTTGGGCTACCGAACCTGCATTCAAGCGCTCATGTCCAGCCGCCGCAACTTGATGCACCACAAGATGAGATTCCATGCCTTTCATCCGCAAGCCACTCGTTTGATCTGGATCGGGTCGAACCATCACCACCGCGAAAACGGCACACGCGGCAACCACCGCCCATCGCATCAACTGCTGGGCAAAACCAGGTTTCGCTTCTAAAGCCTCATTGCCCTTGAGCTGACGCAATCGAGACTCAACCTCACGTTTTACTTCACCTACCGGATGCGTTCGAAGAATATCCTCGTTACTGGCAGCAATGGCGTTAAACCGCGCCAAAGCATCCACATCTTTCTCCAGTGCTGCTTTTAAGGATTGAGCTTCAGCATCGGGCAGCTCACCCAAAGCCAGTCGTTCTAAATCAAAATCTGCAATGAAAGGCTGGTTCATGCGGTAGCCTCCATAAATGCCTTGGACTTCTGCTGAAACACCCGCAACCGTTTGCGCACACCGGATACCGATAAACCAACCATGTCGGCCACCTGCTCCA
>MDSW01125909.1_pt1 | contig 11392 bp, 2 predicted proteins | sample 811171 | NCBI WGS metagenome assembly MDSW01 (sample SAMN05326641, study PRJNA326480) | marine metagenome | isolation source: seawater | place: Atlantic Ocean: North West | collected 2012
GCCAAGGATCGGAATCCCCGTTATCTGGTTAAATTTTATAGGTCTCTTTTACAACTTTCCGACAAAACGTGGGTCTCTTTTGCCAAAAGTAACCTGACCAGATAACGGGGATTCCGATCCTTGGCCACGCTGTACTTACCACCCATGTCGTAAGTGATCACTTTCAACTCACTTACAATCTTAAACTTAATTGATTTGATCTGATTTATTTGCAAAAATGGCGAGACTCTTCACGTTTCGTTGCATAATACACGACATTCGACATGTCGAGCTAGGCTCACTTGACTTAACTTACCACTTACAACTTTGGCAAATCACTCATTTACGACAACGGTGGTACTTACCACAACGCCCTAAGCCAGGCCGGGGTCTAACACCCCCCCGGGACCATCCCGTACGCCGGATGCGCACCAAACATGGGCTGCTGCGGCTGCGGATACGCGTACCCGGGATTTGCATACCCAATTCCGGCATCCACCCCATACATGGGAGGCTGCTGCTTGACATACCCAGCGGGCATCTGCAGCTCCGCCGTCGGCGCGTCGACCGCATCGCGCCGGCACGACCGAACCAAGAGATACACGCCCGCAACCACAATCACCACGCCCACGACGCTAATCAGCACAATAAACAGCACGGTGCTCGAATTGTCCGTATCGTCATCGTTGCTCGACGTCGTTGTCGTCGTCGTCGGCTTCACGCTGAGCGTGGCATTCTTCTTGCACTCGTCGTCGCCGACGCACAGCGAAAACTCGCGGCTCCCGTCCGATTTGTGCTGCATTTCGCGCACCTTCTGGATCCCCGCGAGCGTAATGTCGCTATTGGAAATCTGCATGCGGACATCCGTGTTGTCCGACGTCGTCACCACGTCCACCAGCGCATTCCCGCCCGCCGCCAGCAGCCGCCGCGCGCCCGTGCTCTGCACGCACCGCTGCACAAAGTCCTCGCGGTACACGCTCGTGACGCGCACGCCCTTGAGCTTCTGCCCGCTCGCGCGCATAAACACGCCGAGCAGCTCGGCCTGCTTGCGCTCGACGAGCTCGGTGCTCGACAGACAATACAGCGCCGTCGGGAGCACGAGCTCGACCTCGAGCAGCACGCACATCTTCACCCCCGGCTCGCACGTCGCCTGTAGGATGCTCTTGGCCGCGTCCGCGCCGAGCACCGTGCGCCGCAGCGTCGTCGTGCTCGCGCTCTCGCTTTCGCTCTGATCGCTGCCCGTCTGCAGCAAGTGCCGCGAGGCGAGCACGGCGTGCTGCCGGCGCTGCTTCTTCTCCAGACGCGCCTTGACGACTTCGCGGTGCACCAACACACTCGCGGCCACCTGCGCAGGCTTCGCCTCGGGAGCGCGCCGCCGCCACTGCGCCGTCGCCTGGCGCAACGCCGGGACCGTGCGCGCCTGGAGGAGGCTGCGCCGCCGGCGCCGCGCCGCGCCGCACTGCAAGCTGTCGGTCAAAAACAGCTGCTGGCCTGTGGCGAAATTTTCGGCACCGGCGTCGACAACGTCGGTACCGACACCGACGTCCGAAACGATGTACCCCACGTAAATCGTGCCAGCAGCGTCGGGGTCGTCGCCCACCGCGTCGGTGCGCAGCGCGACGCGCACCGTGCTGCCGTCGCTCTTGAACACTTGCAGGTGGTACCACACGATGCCGGTGTTGGAATCAGTCAGCTGGCACGGCGTGGCGCTGCCGCACACATCCATCGCCGTAAACGTCTGCCCGCCGAGGTGTGCCGGCGTCGCGTGCGGGAGGACCTCGAAAAACGCGCCGTCGCGCGTCGTGCCGGCAAAGTCGACGGTGAGGCACCCGCTCGTGAGCGCAAAGGGTGGGGCCTTGCCGACGTCGAGCCAGAGCGCCGAGCCCGGGAAGAGCACGAGGCGCTCACCCTCGTGCACAAACGGCGCCGGCGCCGGCGCCGCGGCCTCCACGCACGCCGCAGACGCACACGCCGTGGTATCCCCGACCAGGAACAGCTGGTAGATGTGCAGTTTGTCCGACGGGAGCGCCGCGGTATCCACCGGCGGGAGCACAAACTGCGTGACGCCGTGGCGGGATTGCGCGAGGGGGTCCGTGCGGCAGGTCTCCGCACCTTTACCCGCGCGCGCGTTAAACGCCCACACGTTTTCGCCGACGGCAAACACGTGCGGCTGGTTCGGGAGGTTGCCGTTCAGGTCGGCGACGGCGTCGGCCTCCGTCACGACCGCAAACGCTTCCGCCAGGCGCCGGTGCCGGAACCCGCCAACGTCCACCACGTCGCCGGCGTCGACGGCCAGCAGCACGTACCCGCGCCCGAGCACAAACGCGCGCGTGAAAATCGTCGCGGCGGTCGCGCCGCTGGCCGGGAACGCCCCCGTTGCGGTCGTCCGGCACGGGAGCGGCGTCGTCTCGCCATCGAGGGGCACAAACGCCCCCGGGTCGCTGGTATTGATAGACTGCACGCACGGCGGGAGGCTTGCGTCGTCCACGCCGCCCCAGAGCGCGCTCGCGTCGGCAAACGGCACATGCGCGATGCGGCCGGGGAGGTCCAGGCGGGTGGCGGCCGGGTGCTCCGGTGTGCAGCACGCCTTCACCGCGTCCGTGTGCTGGCCACGGTCAATCGCCGCCACGGTCACGCGCGGGTGCACGTGCGAGCACCCGTCCATGGCGTCCCCGCGCCCGAGCGGAGCGACGATTCCCGCGAGCAGCGCATCTGGTGCCGCGTTGGCGCTGCCGCCGTCGGTGTCGTCGGGGTCGACGCCGTTGGAGCACAGCGAGTATTCCGCACCGAGGTGTGCGCAGGTGGCGGCCGTGCACGGGACGCAGGAGCCCGAATCGGCGTCGACAACGTGCCCAACGTCGCACTCTATCGAGCCGCGCAGCCGCCCGCAAATAATGCTGTCCCACTCGCTGTCGAGCAGCGCGCGGTCGGTGACGAGGAGCGCCATGTGCGCGGCGGTGTTGCGCGGGGGCGGGGTGATGAGGACCTCTGGGAGCGAGCACCCGCTGGTCGCGAGCGGGTCGGTGACGTAGAGGCGATGTCCACGGAGGCCGTCGCCAAACTGGATCGTGCCGTCGCTGTTGAGCAGATTGTTGTCGACGAGGCGCCAGAGCAGCCACCCGTAGTGCTGCGTTTCGTGCGCACGCACCTTGTAGGCCGTCTGCGTCCCTGTCGTCGGGTCGAGGCCCACGACGTCCAGGACATACGCCGGGCAGCCCAGGTACTGCTGCCGCGGGTGCAGACTGTCGTAGCAGCGCAGCGTCTGGATCGGCGTGAGGCTGCCCTGCGAGCTCGCGAGGATGCTGGTAGTCGTGCACGCTTCGCACCCGGCGCACGTCAGCGGGTTGCGCGCAAACAAGTGCCGCCCCTTTTGCTCCCGGGCCCAGAAGAGCTCGGGTTGCGTGCGGATGCTCGTGCTCGACACGGGCCACATGATCCAGCCGCGCGCGCCGCTGTCCTGCACGCGCACAAGGTAGTCGGTGCCGATGCCGGTGTCTTCGTCGAAAATGTACACCGGCAAAATGTATGCCGGGCACGCCACAATCTCGGGGGAGAAGCTCCCGATGATGCTCGTGTCCGCGCAGTCGAAGCTCCCGTCGCCCGAGTCGTCGCCGGCCGCGAGCACGCACGGCGCGTTGTCAATCGGCATGTTGCACGTGGTGGTCGGGAGTCCGCCGTAGCCGTCGGCAGCAAAGTCGAGCAGCGCTGACTCGAGCCACTTTAAGTACCGTTCATAATTATAGTACTGATAGTTCCACGGCTCGACGACGACGGGGTCGTCTGCCGTCGGGTTGGCCAGCGGGGTCGTGCTCACCACGACGCGCGGCGTCGGGGGGCAGTCCCCGAGGATCAAACTGGACGGCTGGAGGTAGTCGTTTTCGCGCACAACGCACGGCGTATTCGACAGGTCGATGTTGCACGTCGTGTCCGGGCGCCCGCCCACGGCCTCGTCCATAAAGTCCATGAGCGTGTCTTCATAAAATTGCACAAATGAGCCGCTTAAGTCTGCTAGCACGGCCGTCGGTTTGCTGGGATTGACGTCGATGTGAACGCCATTGGGCGACGGCAGTGCCGCGATATCGACATAGTGCGGGGGCTGGCACGTGGGCGGCACGGGGCTGCCGAGCAGGCCGGCCTCGACTTGCGCGCGCAGGACGGGGGTGTTGCGCCAGGCGTCCGCGGGGACCGTTGCATGCAGGCCGACGACGCGCCCGGGGGCGTGCTGGAGCACGAGGGCTGTCGCCGTGCCCGAATCGAGCGCGGGGAGGCTGTGCACGGTCGGGTCGGGGAGGCCCGCGGCGGGGAGGGCGCTGGCGTCGGCAAACGGGTTCCGCGCGGGCGTCCGTGCGATGTGGAGTGTGGCGGTTGCGAGCGCGGCCGGATCGGCCAAGGGCTCGAGCGGCGGGTGTGCGATCGGGGAGTCGCTCAGGGCGCCGTTGGCGACGGGGGCCGTGTTTCCGGGGGCGAAGAGGCGGTCGCCGGGCGCGAGGCCGCCGGGGACACTCACCTGTGGGGTTTTCTCGGGTCAGTACTCACAGCGTGGCCGGGCAATACCGTCTTTGCAATAAATACAAACACTACACCGATGTCGTAAACACTACACCGATGTCGATCACTTACAACTCACTTCCTATCTTAAACAACTCACTTACAATCTTACAACTTTGGCAAATGACTCACTTACGACTCACTTAGACTCACTTACGACAACGGTGAAAGACTGAATGCAAAGAATTTGTCATGCCAAAATAAATCACAGATAACCTGCACGGAATGTCCACGCACACTCTTCGCCGGGTCCAGCGCAGCAAACGTCGCCGTCACCTCCGCGTGCGCCGCTGGGTTCGCCGCCGGAACATGCACGAGAGTCGGCGCGGTGCCCGCCGCGGGGATCGCAAACCCGCCTTCGGCCTCCACTACCGACACGCCCGCGGGCGCGAGGCAGGCGTCCTCGCACACCCAGTCGCAGTCCACCACCCCGACGCGCAGGCAAAACCGCTCGACGTCGGGCACGTAGAAGCGCAGGTGCCGCGCGCGGAGCACGGGCGTGAGCGTAAAGCTTGCCGTCGCTCCCTCGGGGTCCTCCCGCGCGTACGCCTCATCATTCACGTCCAGCACCCCGCTCGCCACGGCCGTTGCCGGGTCAAACACGTCCGCCGCCGACGATACGAGCTCGACGCGGAAATGCGGGCGGCGCCACGGCAGGTGCCGGTCGATCGACTGGAGGTGCAGGCCCGCAACGGCGCGCACGTGCCCAAGGTCCAAGTGCAGCCAGAGCTCCCCGTGCTCGCGGACGCCGCACCACTGCTGGTGCACTTCAACGAGCGACTGCGCGTGCACGCCGGGCATCGGGGCCGGCACGAGCTGCGGGCGCGAGTACGGGTCCTCCACCGTGATGCCCGGCGCGAGCGTGACGGTCTCACCCAGGCGCTCCGCGTGCGACCAGGACCACTTGGACGAGCCCGAAAAGACGGCCTGCGGGGAGAGCACGCGGACTTCGCGGATGAGGGGCAGCGGCTCGGCGTTGCACGCGACAGTGTTGCCGTTTTCGCACACGGGGAGGCGCACCACGACCACGGAGCCGACACCGACGCAGGGCACGCTGATGCCGACGCCTTCGACGTCGCGCGCGGCGCGGAGGCGGTACGCCGGGAGCGCGGCCTCGGATAAAGCGTGCGTGCCGCAGAGCGCATTGTTCAGCGGGCTCGCGGCGTCGTCGCCGAGCAAAACGTCCACGTGGTAGGTGCCCGGGGGGACAAAGACCTGCACCCAGCGCACGGTTCGCGCCGCGCCGAGCGACACGGCCACGTAGGCTTCGCTGCTCTGCCCCGCGGCAAACACCAAGTCCGAGCCTGAAGGCGGGAGGAGCGGGCCGAGCGCCGAGGCGCGGAGGCAGCCAAACGCGCGGAACTCGGGGCGGATGCGCACGTAGCGCGCGGTGACGCTCAAGGCAAACAGCGCCACGGTGCGCTCGTTGACGGTGCTCGGGTCCGAGGCGGCGACGCCCGCGAGCACGCCCGCCGCCGCGCGCGTCGGGCACGCCGCACACACTTGGTCGGCCGGCTCGGGGTCGACGATGTTGATGATGCCATTGTACCCGGCGTCGCCGCTGCCGGTCGTGTAGAAAAAGAGCACGTCCCCGGCAAAGTCGCTCGGGATAAACACGTGCGTGAGGTGGCGCTCGAGGTCGACGTACACATGGTCGAGCGGGGCGTGGCACACGCCGTCGGAGAGGATTTCGCCGCAGACGTAGAGCTTGCGCGTCGCGTGCGTCCAGGGCCACGCGAGCGTCGTGTTGGCGCCGCGGAACACCTCGATGCTGTTACTGTCGGCCCTCGGCGAAAACAGCGCATTGGAGTCCGCATGCGTGCGCGTGATGCGGTACACGCAGGGGCACGCGGCCTGCGCGCGCCAGGCCACGGCGGTAAACGCCACGCCGTCCTCGGACGTCTCCGCGGCAAAGTCGTGGAAAAACTGGCTGTAGCAGCAGGCAAACCCGCGCGTCTGCACGGCGAGGCCCGAGACCGTCTGCACGCTGCCGAGGTCGAGCGTGAGGTGCTCGCGCACGCTCGAGGTGTAATCCGGGCACCACCCACCGGCGCCTTCAAACTCCCACCCGTCGTCGTTTTGCACCACGGTCGAGCTAAACGTGTAGGCGCTCGTGGCCAAAACGGGCAGCGGCCAGGCATCGGTCGCCGAGTCACTCTGCACGTTGCCGCACGCGCTCCCGGCCGCGAGGGGCGTCGAGCTGCACGTGCTGCCTTCCGCCGCGCTCGCCCAGTTGCGGTTTTCGTCGTGCTTGGTGTAGCGCGGTTCCTGCGCGGGGCCCTCCGCGAGCGCGTCGACGTGGCACGTGCTCGTCGACGACGCCTTCCGCAAGACACACGCGGCATCGACGGTGTACGGCACCGTCCCGCAGGCCGGGTCGTGCGCGACCTTGAGGTGCGGCGCCGGGAGCGCACCGTGCAAAATCGCCGTGTCGGCGTCCGCGGCGGGGTCGAGGATGTTGGCTTTCGAGGCCGCGGCATCCGTGCAGGCAATGCCGGTCCCGGGCGCGTCGAGCACGCAGGCGCGGTCGTCATGCGCACGCTCGGGTGGCGTCGTCTGGTAGGATTTCACGTTGAGGAAGCCCAGGGCATCAAACTTTGCGGTTTGGGGTGCAGCGTCGGCGAGCAGCGCGCCGCCGGGCGCAAACACCGCCGACGTGTCGACCTCGTCGGGCTCCATGGCCTCGACGGGGGTGCCGTACGTGACTTCGCTCCCGGGCAGGAGCGTGACTGGCGAATGCATGCGGAGCCAGGTATCCGACCGCCTGTTGAAGAGCGCCTCGTTCGTCGGGTACGTGGCGTACAGCACGTTTTCGATGCACTGCGAGTACCGGCATGCGGCCGTGTCGTAGTAGTGGAAAATGGTGTAGAGGAAGTAGGGCCCGGCCACGGGCGGCGTGGTCGTAAACGGGCGCCAGTGCTTGACAATGTCAAAGTGCTTGTCGTACTGCGGCTCGCCCGACGCACCGTCACACGACGTGCTCCACCAATTCTTGTCGTGGTTGAAGCACGAGCCGACGGGGTCCGAACCGATGCGGTGCACAAATCCGTCCAGTACGTACGGGTTGCGCTGGTTCTGGTACGCAGGGTTCTGCGGGTCGGGCTGGTCCTTGCAGAGCTCGAGGTACCACCCCTGGTTGCGCTCGGTGCTCCACTGCGCGCACAGCAAAAACCGGTAGTCGGTCGAGTCCCACTCGTCGTTGAGGCGCTGGTTGGTCAAAAAGCTCACGAGGTACGTTTGGGCCGGGTAGTCGGCCCTCCCGCGGATGCGGTAGTTGATGGTCGTGCCGAGCGGCCAGGGCTGCCCCGCGAGAATCTCCTCGGCAAAGCCCGGGGGGGCGGGCGCCTCGTAGGACTGCCCGCTGTAGATTTCAATCGCGCGCACGGTATCGGCAAAGTCGTCGCGCTGGATGTCGTCGACGAGGTTGCGGTACGGGAGCGTCGGGTGGCGGTGCACCGATATGGTCTTTTCGTCGCTCAGCCACGTGATCGGGAGGTTTTTCATGTGGAGGATCGGCGATCCCGAGTAATCGTCGCGGATCCTGAAATCTGTCACCTGCGCAAAGTCGTTTTGCTGCGGCGCCGGCACCGCCGCCGGGAAGACGTTGACGTAGTCCTGCTCGGGGCACGAGACGCTGCGGTCGTCGTCGAGCAGCGCGCAGCGGCGGTCGTTGCTCGTGTAGTAGGCCGGCGGGTCTGTCCACGCCGGCTCCACCGGGCGCGCAAACGAGAGCAGCCCGAGCACGGGGTCGTACACGTGCTTTTCGTCGTATTCAGTGAAAAGGTTGAGGGGGGCGGCGCACTGCGCGAGCGACGTCGCGCCGGCGCGGCTCACCAGACCGCGGGGGCAGGGCGTGCATGGCCCGTCCCCGAGCGCATCCTTGTAGGAGCCGCGCGGACAGACCGCGCATTCCGCCGGGTCCGACGTGCTCCGCGTAAAGCCGCGCGCACACATGCAGGCGTCGGCGCTCGTGCTCCCGGGGTGCAGGGTCGACATGCCGCGCGCGCAGGGCGTGCACCCTGTGACAACACCCCTGTGTTCATCCAGCTGCTGTGCCTGCTTGTTGTGCAGCGTGGCATAGGTCGTAATCTGCGTGAGGCTCGTGCCGGTGCCAAACTTGTACGAGCCCACGGGGCAGAGCGCGCACTGGTCCCACGCCGCCCACCACGAGCCGTCGTCGCAGACATCGGCGGGCCCGCGCAGGTTGCTCGCGTCGTACCCGCTCTCGACGGCCACGCCGTCGGCGGCGAGGTAGTTTTGCACAAACTGAAAGTTGCGGTACATGGTCGTGCGGAACTCGGCCTTGTCGTAGAAGCGGCGGTCAAAAAGGCTCACGCCCGCGGCAATGGCCGACTCGAAAATCCACGAGTACCGGTGCACGTAGCGCTCCTTGGTCCCGGGGATCTTGGCCTGCGGCTTGCACACGCAGCAGTGCGTGCGTGCGAGGTCGCCGATGCGGCGCCACTCGGCGAGCACCGTCTCGAGCTGCGCGCCGTGCAGGTTGCCGACGATGTTGGGCGGGGGGTCGTCGCAAAAGTCCGCCCAGAACAGCGTGCCCGCGCGGAAGTTGCGGTGCGACGACGCAAACTTGGCCGGCGACCAGTTTTCGCTCTGGAACTCGTACTGCAGCCACTCGCCGTCGGTCTGCGGCCCGCGCGGGCTCACGTTCACCTCAAAGGCCTTGTTGGCGTACTGCGCGCTGTACGCACTGTCGAGCATCGCATCAATCTCGGTCGTGACGCCGTTGTAGTTGTCGTACATGCGCAGCCAGCGCCGCGAGCACGAAATCGTCGGGCGCAGCTTGTGCCCGTTGTTGCCCGAGGAGATAAAGTCGTAGATGTTGTCGAGCGCGGCGGTGTTGATCTCGGTCGACCACGCCGTGTTGTCGTAGCACTTTTCGAGGTTCACGGGCGGCTTGATGACCGCGTCGGGCGGGATGATGGCGGCGAGCGTCTTGACGGGGGGCATGTCCTTGGCGACGGCGCGCACGCGGCGGTTCACGCTGCGCACGAGCTTTTGCGTAAACTTGCTCGTCGGCTCCTGCGCTTCCTTGCGGATCTCCTCGGCCTTGCTCATCGCGACTTCTTCGTCCTGCACGTTGATGGCAATCTTCATGTCAAACGAGCAGGAGGCCGAAGCAGCGGTATCGCCGTCCGCGGCCTGCAGGAGGTGCCGCCGCCGCCGCGCGGAGCTCGCGTCGTCGGTAATCGACGCCGTGTCAATCGACACGCTCTCGGGTGGCACGTCGGCCGCGTCGGCGTACGAGGCCTCGGTCGCCTCCTGCAGCTGCGTGTTGGTGCGCAGCTCGTCCGCGGGCACCTGCAGCGTCGCGGGCAGGCTGATTTCGACCATGGGCGCGAGGCCCGCTTCAATGTTTTTGTCGAGCGTGACGAGCACGACGGAGATGGCGTCCTGCGCGAGGTCGAGCGACGTCGCCGCACCGGCCGCGTCCATCTGCGCCTGCCGCCAGGGGATCGTCGGGTTGATGAGGAAGCCCTTGCGGAAGCGGTCGTTGAGCAGGAACTCGGTCGCCATGGTGCGCGAGTGGTTCGCGCCGAGCTCGCCGATAAACGTCGAGTCCCCGAGCAGGTTTTGCAGCCACGCGCTCGCGCCGTCCTCGACGTCGTCGGCGTTGCTCCCGCCTTCCACGGGCGCAATCCCGACAATCGCCTGCGTCGTAAAGTCGAGCAGGCGCGCTTCAATCTCCTTGCGCATGATACAGCCCTGCACGTTGCGCGTCGCCTGCAGCGGGCAGAGGTTGAGCAGGGCGTCCGTGGGCACGATGCGCATGCTCGTGTACGAGGACGAGTCGACCTCCTTGCGGAACGCCAGCCCGGCGCTCATCAGCGCTTCCACCTGCGTGCGGATCCCGGCGTCGAGAAAGTGCATCGTCACCATGTCCTCGACCTCGAGGGCGTAGTTTTGCGCGTAGCTCTGCGCAAACACGGCCGGGTCGCCCTTGACGAGCAGCGTGAGCACGTTGCTCGCGACACTCGACGTGTCGCGCTCAAAGTGCCGGGCCGCGGGGCCCTGCCGCGTGAGGTCGCGCGACTGCAGCAGCGTGTCGGACATGGACTCGCGGTCGGGCGTGAGCCCCATAAACATGTCGATCGAAATGATGTCGCCGAGCGAGCCCTCGAGGCGGCGCTCGTCGCACATGCTCGCGATGCCGGGCGCGGTGATTTCCGTGCGCGTTTCCACGCGCGTCAGGATGCGCGTCCCGCCGGCGTCGCGCGTCGAGAGCATAAAGTCGAGGTACAGCGAGGGCTTGAAAAAGGCGCTGTCGTCCATGGTGGCGCGGTCCCACGCGTCGTCGCGCAGGGGGAAGATAAAGTAGACCTGCCCGCCGGCCGTGACCTCGGTGGGTCCGAGCGTCGCGCACAGGGGGTCCTGCAGTGCGCACCACTCCTGCTCGTCGAGCATCGCGCGGATGGGTGCGCGGTCAATCTCGAGGCACGGGTAGTAGCTCCCGGCCTCGAGCGCGGTGTCTTGCGTGAACCCGAGGCTCACGCGCGCGCTGTCAAAGGGAATGATGCCGTGCACTTCGTCGGCGCTCGTCCCGGGCGGCACGCTGATGCCCACGCGCGCAAAGCGGCGGTACTGCGGGAGGGCGTCGCCGGCGCTTTCGTTGCGCACCTGTTTGGTCGAAAGTTAGTTTTGCACCGCCAGCTCTCGGTGCAGAACCCAGGCGCGGGGGGAATTTTGCACTGCCAGCTCTCGGTGCGGAAGCCAGGCCCGGGGGGAATTTCGCACCGCGAGATCTCGGTGCGGAAGCCATGCCCGGGGGGAATTTCGCACCGCGAGATCTCGGTGCGAAACCCAACCCCGGGGGGAATTTCGCACCGCGAGATCTCGGTGCGGAACC
>MDSW01199911.1_pt1 | contig 11391 bp, 10 predicted proteins | sample 811171 | NCBI WGS metagenome assembly MDSW01 (sample SAMN05326641, study PRJNA326480) | marine metagenome | isolation source: seawater | place: Atlantic Ocean: North West | collected 2012
AATCATTCTGTAATATAATTGTCACGCAACACCCCTATAGTGCCGAGGTCATGGGGGCAACGTATCATCCGACACCCCGAAACACAGCCCACAATCTCGGAGAAAGTCCATGAATTTCAAGAAATTGGTTGCATCCGTTGCAATGACAGCCAGCGCCGCGCTGATGGCCACCGGCGCCCAGGCGGAAGCCAAGGTCGATCCCAAGCTGCCCAGCTATGAGAAGGTTGGGGGCGTTTCCGGCAACATCTCCAGCGTTGGTTCCGATACTCTGGCCAACCTGATGACCTTCTGGGCGGAAGAATTCAAGAAGCAGTACCCCAATGTGGCGGTACAGATCCAGGCCGCCGGTTCCTCCACCGCGCCGCCGGCACTCACCGAAGGTACCTCCAATCTGGGCCCCATGAGCCGCAAGATGAAGGACAAGGAGCTGGAAGCCTTCGAAAAGAAATTTGGCTACAAGCCCACTGCCGTGCCGGTGGCCATTGACGCGCTGGCGGTGTTCGTCAACAAGGATAACCCCATCAAGGGCATGAGCATCGAGCAGGTGGATGCGGTGTTCTCCTCCACCCGCAATTGCGGCGCCGCCAACGACGCCACCAAATGGGGTGATCTGGGGCTGTCCGGCGAATGGAAGAACCGGGACATCCAAATGTACGGCCGTAACTCCGTATCCGGCACCTACGGTTACTTTAAGAAAGTGGCTCTGTGCAAAGGCGACTACAAAAGCAACGTGAACGAGCAGCCTGGTTCCGCCTCGGTGGTGCAGTCCGTGGCCACGTCCCTGAACGGTATCGGCTATTCCGGTATTGGTTACAAGACTTCCAGTGTCCGCGCGCTGCCGCTGGCCAAGGGCAACAGCAGCGATTACGTGGAAGCCTCTCCGGAAGCGGCGCTGTCTGGCAAGTACCCCCTGTCCCGGGCCCTGTATGTGTATGTGAACAAGGCTCCCGGCAAGCCGCTGCCGCCGCTGGAACGTGAATTTATCAAGATGGTGATGTCCAAGCAGGGCCAGGAAATCGTGGTGAAGGATGGCTATATCCCCATGCCTTCCTCCATGGTGGCCAAGGTGCTGAATCAACTGGGTATCGAGTCTGAAATCGCGGCCAAGTAACACGCCGGGGAGTTGACCCTTCCACGGCAAACTGAAACAGGACGGGGCTACAGTTGATGTGGCCCCGTTTTGTCTTACCAAGAACCAGGTTTACAGCTAATGGAATCAACCAGCGAAGCATTGTTTGGAATCTCCGAGCAGCGTCTGACCAAAATGCGCCGGTATCGCAAGTTGAAGGATCAGGTGGCGGCCAGGCTGATCAGTGTGGGTGGTATCAGCGTGATCTTCGCCATTTGCCTGATCTTTTTTTATTTGCTGTATGAAGTGTTGCCACTGTTTCTCCCTGCGTCCATCAAACAGACCCACAGTCTGGATCAGTACACGCTGTCCCAGCCTTATTTTTCCGTGGTGGAAGAGCAGGGTCAGGTGGGCCTGGCGGTGACCGCCGCGGCGGGGCCGGTATTTTATCGGGTGGCCGATGGGCAGACCCTGTTGACGCCGGAGCTGCCCACCGCCACCGCCATCACTGCCTTCGCCAAGGACTCCCCTGGCAGCCGGGCCTATGCTCTGGGTCTGGCTGATGGCAGCGTGTTGATTCAGAAACCGGAATATAAGATCCAGTACGGCGATTCTCCGCTGGATAAAACCGTGGTTCCCCGCATCGAATATCCATTGGGGACAACCCCGATTCAGGTGCTCAACGGCGAGCCTATCACTCAGCTGGCCTACCGGGAATCCGACGATCTGGTGCGGATCGTGGCCGCCGACAGCGCAGGCCATCTGTTCCTGAAAGACTTTGCCAAAACGGAAAGCTTTTTAAGCGATGAGGTACAACTGGAAGAGCAAACTACCCTGAAGTTGCCGCAGCCTTCCGGCGCCCTGACCAATATCCTGCTGAGCCTGGATCAGCGCTGGCTGTTCCTGGTGGAGGCCAAGGGCAAAGTGGAAGTACTGGACCTGCGCAATCCGGTGGCGGAGATGCGGGTACATATCGCCAATGTGGTGGAGAACGGCACCGAGATAACTGTCAGCGATTTTCTGCTGGGGGGATTTTCCCTGCTGATCGGCGACTCCAAAGGCCGTATCAGCCAATGGTTTATCACTCAGGATGAAACCAACCAAACCGTGCTGACCAATGTCCGCACCCTGACCCTGAAGGACGGTGTGGCCGTTACCGCGCTGCAGACCGAACACCGCCGTAAAGGTTTTATTGCCGGCGATGCCCAGGGCTACATTGGCCTGTTCAATACCACCGCGGATCGCCGGGTGGCCCGCAAGCAGGTGGCGGACAGCCCCATCCAGTGGATTGCCATGGCACCCCGGGGCGATCTGGCCATTGTCAATTCAGAGCAGGGTGGCCCCGTCAGTTACCATTTGGATAACGAGCATCCGGATGTGTCCTGGTCCTCCCTCTGGAGCAAGGTCTGGTACGAGCGCTACGACGAGCCTTCCTTTACCTGGCAGAGCTCTTCCGCCAGCAACGATTTTGAGCCCAAGTTCAGTCTGATGCCACTTACCTTCGGCACCTTGAAGGCGGCGTTTTACGCCATGCTGGTGGCGGTGCCCCTGGCCATTTGCGGGGCCATTTATACCGCTTACTTTATGGCGCCCGCCCTGCGCACCAAGGTCAAGCCCGCCATTGAATTGATGGAGGCCATGCCCACGGTGATCCTGGGTTTCCTGGCGGGATTATGGCTGGCGCCCTTGATTGAGGCCAACCTGGCGGGGGTGACCGCCATATTGTTGCTAACGCCCTTGTTCTGTCTGATCGCGGCGTTTTCATGGTCGCGGTTGCCACGGGATATCAGCACCCGGGTGCCCGACGGCTATGTGCCGGTGATTCTGATTCCGGTGGTGGTGCTGGCGGGTGTTATATCCATGTGGCTCTCCGAACCCATGGAGCTGGCGTTTTTCGGCGGCAGCATGCGGGACTGGGTGTCCAACGATCTGGGGATCGATTTCGATCAGCGCAATTCCGTGGTGGTGGGGCTGGCCATGGGCTTTGCGGTGATTCCCACTATTTTCTCCATCACCGAAGACGCTATTTTCGCCGTGCCCAAGGGCCTGACTCAGGGTTCTCTGGCGCTGGGGGCCACCCCCTGGCAGACTCTGGTTCGGGTGGTGTTGCCCACCGCCAGCCCCGGTATTTTTTCGGCCCTGATGATCGGGTTGGGCCGGGCCGTGGGGGAAACCATGATCGTGCTGATGGCCACCGGCAATACGCCGATTATGGATATGAATATTTTCGAGGGCATGCGCACCCTCTCCGCCAATATCGCCGTGGAGATGCCGGAGGCGGAAGTGAACAGTACCCATTTCCGGATTCTGTTCCTGTCTGGGCTGGTGCTGTTTATTTTTACCTTCCTGGTGAATACCACCGCGGAAGTGGTGCGCCAGCGGCTGCGGGAAAAGTATGGCTCGCTGTAAGGGGGATAGCCGATGAACTCAATCAAGCTCTGGTTCCGCAAGGGCGAGCCCTGGGTCTGGCTCAATGCCGGCGCCGTGGCCATCAGCGTGGTGATGGTGGTGGGTCTGCTGCTGCTGGTGGCGGTACGGGGCCTGTCACACTTCTGGCCCCACACCATTATCGAAGCCACCTACACCGAGCCGGAGGGTGGCAGCTACACCGTGATTGGTGAAATCTCTGACGAAGAGTGGGTGGCGGCCTCCCGGGTGCGCAGCGCCGGCGTGGATATCCCAGAGGATGTGCGGGTGGTACAACGGGTGCTGATCAAAACCGGCAACCGGGATATTACCGGGCTGGACTTCCGCTGGTTACTGGAAGAAAACCTGACCGATGTACACACGCCGGAACAGGTGATGGTGGTGGAACGCCGGGAGTGGGGCAATTTCTACGGCTACCTGCAGGCGGTGAAAGAAGACGGCCAGGTGGTGGCCAGCGGCGAACAGGCCCTGCCGGCACTGGAACAGCGCCTGGAGCGGGCCCTGGACCTGCATGATGAGATCAAGGAAATTGAGCAGGGCCGGATCGGCAGCATTAACTACGAACTGGAACAGCTGCGGCTGCGGGAGCGGCGCCTGGAGCTGAATGGTGAGCTGGACGCGGCGGCGCAGCAAAACCTGAAAGCCGAACGGGCGGCGCTGGACGACCGCTATCAGGCCCTGAAGTCGGAGCTGGATCAACTGTATCAGGCCATTGCCCGCGACAGCATGGTGGCCACCGCCATGAACGGCGAGGAAAAAGAGATTCCCCTTAAACTGGTGGTGCAGTACAAACAGCCCAATAACATGTCATTTTTTGCCAAGGTGGGGGATTATTTCCACCAGCTCTGGCTGTTTCTGTCCGATGAGCCCCGGGAAGCCAACACCGAAGGCGGCGTGTTCCCCGCCATCTTCGGCACCGTGCTGATGGTGATTCTGATGTCGGTGATCGTCACCCCCTTTGGGGTGGTGGCGGCGGTTTATCTGCGGGAATACGCCAAGCAGGGTCCGCTGACCCGCACCATTCGGGTGGCGGTGAATAACCTGGCGGGGGTGCCGTCCATTGTTTATGGCGTGTTTGGCCTGGGCTTCTTCGTGTATTTTCTCGGTGGCAGCCTGGATGCGTTGTTTTACCCGGAAGCGGCACCGGCGCCGGTGTTCGGTACCCCGGGCCTGTTATGGGCGTCCATCACCCTGGCTCTGCTCACCCTGCCGGTGGTGATCGTGGCCACCGAAGAAGGTTTAACCCGGATTCCGAAATCCTTGCGGGAAGGTTCCCTGGCCCTGGGTGCCACCAAGTTTGAAACCATCACCAAGGTGATTCTGCCCATGTCCAGCCCGGCCATGATGACGGGTCTGATTCTGGCCATCGCCCGGGCCGCCGGCGAGGTGGCGCCCCTGATGCTGGTGGGGGTGGTGAAACTGGCGCCCACCCTGCCCCTGGACGGTAACTTCCCCTACCTGCATCTCGAGCGCAAGTTTATGCACCTGGGCTTTCACATATATGATGTGGGATTCCAGAGCCCCAACGTGGAGGCGGCCCGACCGCTGGTATATGCCACCGCGGCATTGCTGGTGGTGGTGATCGTGGTGTTAAACCTCACCGCCATCATGATTCGCAACCGGCTGCGGGAAAAGTACCGGTCGCTGGAGAATTGATATGAGTGAACCCAAGATCAAGGTAAAGACAGGTGAAAGTATGACGGCAGCGACACCTCCGAAAGATCTGCGCCCCGGCGGCAAGACCGTGGATATGGGGCATGAGCCTCTGAGTCTGGACAACGAGGAAATCTGCCTGGAGGTGAAAGATTTTCAGCTCTATTACGGCGAAAAGCGCGCTTTGCACAATATCAATATGAAAATTCCCAAAAAGCGGGTTACCGCTTTTATCGGCCCCAGCGGCTGTGGCAAGTCCACCCTGTTGCGCTCATTCAATCGAATGAACGATCTGGTGGATATCTGCCGCACCGAAGGTGAGATTATTTTCGACGATAAAAATATCTTTCATCGCACCGTGGATGTTACTGATCTGCGCCGGCGGGTGGGGATGGTGTTTCAAAAGCCCAATCCCTTCCCCAAAAGCGTGTATGAAAACGTGGCTTATGGCCTGCGCATTCAGGGCATCAACAAAAAGCGGGTGCTGGACGACCGGGTGGAGTGGGCACTGAAAGGCGCCGCCCTGTGGGATGAGGTGAAAGACCGGCTGGAGGACAACGCCCTGGGCCTGTCCGGCGGTCAGCAACAGCGATTGGTGATTGCCCGCACCATTGCGGTGGAGCCGGAGGTATTACTGCTGGATGAACCCTGTTCCGCTCTGGATCCCATCTCCACCTTAAAGGTGGAAGAACTGATCAACGATCTAAAAAACCGTTACACCATTGTGATCGTCACCCATAACATGCAGCAGGCCGCCCGGGTTTCCGACTATACTGCCTTTATGTACCTGGGGGATATGGTGGAATACAAGGACACGGACACCTTGTTTACCAACCCGGAGGAGAAACAAACTGAAGACTACATCACCGGCCGCTACGGTTAACACAACCAGAGGAACCACACGGATGAGCAGCGACGATTTTACCCATCACATTTCCCGCCAGTTCAATGCGGATCTGGAAGAGGTGCGCAGCCACATTCTGGCCATGGGGGGCATGGTGGAAAAGCAGGTGGTGGATTCCGTGCAGTCCCTGGTGGAAGGGGACAGCGGGTTGGCGTCGGAAGTGATCAGCAACGAAAAGCAGGTCAATGGCATGGAGCGGCGCATCGATGAAGAGTGCACCCGCATTATTGCCCTGCGCCAGCCCGCCGCCAGTGACTTGCGTTTGCTGGTGGCCGCCACCAAGGCCAACACCGATCTGGAGCGCATCGGCGATGAGGCCAACAAAATTGCCAAGATGGCCATTCGGTTGTCGGAAGATGGCGCCATTCCCCGGGGTTATATCGAGGTACGCCACATCGGCAACCATGTGAACGCCATGTTGCGTCAGGCCCTGGATGCCTTTGCCCGCTTTGATGTGGAACAGGCCATTGATGTGGTGCGTGAAGACAAGTCCGTGGATGTGGAATACGAATCCGCCATGCGCCTGCTGGTGACCTTTATGATGGAAGACCCCCGCTATATCAAACGGGCACTGAACGTGATGTGGAGTCTGCGGGCGTTGGAGCGCATCGGCGATCACGCCCGCAATATCGCCGAGCAGGTGATCTTTCTGGTGAAGGGCAAGGACATCCGTCATCTGCCGTTGTCCACCCTGCAGGAAGAGGACACCGTCAACAGTCCGGACGACCTTTAACGGTTCACTGGCATCGGCTATTCCGCCGGTGCCCCCAGGGACATCTCCATGCGTTCCATACGCTGTTCCATAATGCGCTGTACGTCCTTGGCCTGATCAATCAGTTTGGGAATTTCCTTCATTGGAATGGTGGTGGGCACCGGCAGATTGTCCTCCAGGCCTTCACCATTGGCCAGGGGGTTGTTCTTGGTGATGCTGTTGCTGGTGTCCTGCTTGACCCGGCCAAAGGCGGCGTCGATCTGTTCCTCGGTCATGCCCTGCAGTACATTGGCATCGGGGTCGGTGCGTACCACGATGTTATCGGTATTGGGGTTGGGCATTTCACTGAATTGCCAGACGCCGTTGTCATCCTGCCAGCGGTAAAAGATATTGGCCTGAGCCTGAATGTCCAGCATGGCCAGTTGCTCCCGGGTCAGGCGGTCGGGCTGGAAGTGCTCCGGGCCTTTGGACCACTGAATCCACGGCTGTGCAGCGTCACTGCCGGTGACCAGCTCCTTGGCGTCATTCAGGTCCGGAGCCTCCAGCTCAAAGGCCGGCAGCTGATCGCGAATCTGCATCAGTTTCTGCATGCCGTCCGGGCCCAGCAGCAGGTAAGGCCCCGCCAGCCCCAGAATCACCATAAAGATCAGCATTTTCACCACCAGCTTCATGCATTCCGCCCTGTCCGTCGTCATCAATGTTTACCAGTATAGCGGTTTCTGTCCGGCTACACAGAGACGGCGGGATGAATTACCATGGGCCCATTCAAATTTCCCGGGGAAATAGTAATGCCATCCTTTGATATTGTTTCTGAATTAAACATGCACGAAGTGGGCAATGCGGTGGATCAGGCCCGACGCGAGGTGGGCAACCGCTTTGATTTCAAGGGCACCAAGTGTGACTTCGAGCAGGATAAGAATGTCATCACCCTGGTGGGGGATGCGGACTTTCACCTGCAGCAGTTGCGGGACATTCTGGAAGGCAAACTCATCAAGCGGGGGGTGGACATCGCCTGCATCGACGCGGCCGATCCGGAACTGAACCTGAGCGAAGCCCGGCAGAAACTGACCCTGCGGCAGGGCCTGGATTCCGATCAGGCGAAAAAGCTGGTGAAACTGATCAAGGAATCCAAGCTCAAGGTGCAGGCTTCCATTCAGGGGGAAAAGGTCCGGGTCAGCGGCAAAAAGCGGGACGACCTGCAGCAGGTGATTGCGCTGCTCAAGGACACCAAATTCGAGATGCCGCTGCAGTACGAAAACTTTAGGGACTGATCCGATTCAGGCCACGGATTTCTGGTCCTTGCTCTGCCGGCTGTTGCGGGGGAAATGGCAGGTGAACACACTGCCTTCCCCCAACTGGCTGTAGATGTTCAGCTTGGCGCCATGGTGAATCAGCACATGCTTGACGATGGCCAGGCCCAGGCCGGTACCGCCGGTTTTGCTGTGCCGGCTCTGATCGGCGCGGTAGAAGCGTTCGGTGAGCCGGGGCAGATGCTGGGGATCGATGCCATCGCCGTCGTCCTCCACCTCCATATAAATCCCTTTGTCATCCTGATACCAGCGGATAGTAATGGTGCTGCCGGCGGGGGAGGATTTCACCGCATTCATCACCAGGTTGGAGAAGGCACTGCGCAGTTCCTTTTCATCCCCATAGATATCCAGTTCCGGGTCCGCCTCCAGCACAATGTTGTGTTGCTTGGCGTCATTCATGGCCAGGGCATCCCCCTGAATCTGGCGCAGCAGTTTGGGCACACCCACGGGGCGTACCTCACGGCTGTGATTCTCGGTCTCCAGCCGGGACAGTAACAGCAGATCGGTGACCAGCGCCTCCATGCGTGAGGCCTGCTCGTTCATCCGCTCCAGCCCCCGACGCAATTGGGGGTGATCCTGTTGTACCGAATCCATAAAGGTTTCCAGGTAGCCCTTGATCACCGTGAGCGGGGTACGTAACTCGTGGGACACATTGGCCACGAAATCCTGGCGCATTTGTTCCAGGTTGTGCAGGCGGGTGATATCCCGCACCACCAGCAGGCGTTCACCTTCACCGAATCGGGTAATCTGGAATTGCAGAATGACCCCGGGCTGGCGGGTGGAGGCGATCTCCAGGGGGCGTTCGTATTCACCCGCCTCGAAATAACCGATAAAGCGGGGATCCCGCAACAGATTGGTGAGGCTGTGGCCCTGGTCGGTTTGCTGGCGAAAGCCCAGCAGCTGGTTGCCGGCCTCGTTCCACCATTCCAGATTGCCACGCCGGTCCACCACCACCACCGCGTCGCGGATAGCGTTGGTGGATTGCCGGGCCCGTTGGATGATGCCCTGCAGGTCATTGACCTCGCGACGAAAATCTTTCTTCTGTTGGTACAGGGCGTCGAAGATCTGGCCCCAGATGCCGGAGCTTTCCGGGGGATCCACATCCCGTTGGCTGCGGATCAGCCAGCGTGCCAGATCCCGGGTGCGGAACAGCATCCAGAACCCATAGGGCACGCTCACCAGGGCCACCCCCACCCCGGGGTAACCCAGCACCCAGCCTCCCGCCGCGCCGATAATCAGCAGCAGGATGAACTGATTGAGTTCAATGGTCCATTCGCGCAAAACGTATCCGCCCCGAAATTAGCAGTGCCTCCGATGATACTGTAGTCATAGTGCAATTTCGTTGCCGCAGCACAGTTTTCACAGTATATCGGGCGGGTCGTTCCCCCGTCCCGGATTGCTGGGGGGCGTTTAGAACTTGGTGGAGAACCGATATCCGGTGCCACGTACCGTCTGCACCAGGTGATCGTATTTGTGAGGAGCCAGCGCCTTGCGCAGGCGGCGAATATGCACATCCACTGTGCGGTCTTCCACATACACGTTACCGCCCCACACCTGATCCAGCAACTGGGCCCGGGAGTAGGCGCGATCCTGGTGGGTCATAAAGAATTCCAGCAGGCGGTATTCCGTGGGGCCCATTTCCACCGGGTTATCGTCGGCGGTGATCCGGTGGCTCACCGGGTCCAGGGCCAGGCCCTCCACCAAAATGGCTTTGTTCTGGTCGCCCCGGGTGCGGCGCAGGACGGCGTTGATGCGGGAAATCAGTTCGCGGGTGGAAAACGGTTTGGTGACATAATCGTCGGCGCCCGCGTCCAGCCCCTGAATTTTGTTGTCTTCCTCGGTTTTGGCGGTGAGCATAATCACCGGAATCTCGGCGGTGGTTTCCTCACGTTTCAGCCGTCGGGCCAGCTCAATGCCACTGACACCAGGCAGCATCCAGTCCAGCAACACCAGATCCGGCCGTTCGTCAACAATACGACTGTGTGCTTCCTGCCCGTTTTCCGCCTCAATCCACTGAAATCCCGCCAGTTCCAGTGATACGGAAATCATTTCGCGGATCGCTTCTTCGTCGTCCACGATCAGAATCTTGGTATCGGCCATTATTATCTGCGTCCACTTGCTCGGAATTTTACCCCGACATTAAAGTGGTTCAATGTTACAGTAAAATGACGTTTTTGGGTCAAGCCAGGCTGTAATGCAGGAAGATGCCGGCAAATACCGCGGCCCCCACCCAATGATTATGAAGAAACGCCCGCAGGCAGGCCTCCCGGCTGCGATCCCGGGCCTGCCACAACTGCCAGCTCCAGAGTAGTACCGCCCCGGTCAGACCCAGGTAATACCAGAGGCTGAACTCCAGCTGCAGACCCAGCAGAATCAGCGCCACCAGGGCGGTGGCTTCCAGCACCCCCACCATGAGCAGATCCAGTTCGCCAAACAGAATGGCGGTGGACTTGATGCCCACTTTCAGATCGTCATCCCGGTCCACCATGGCGTATAGCGTGTCATAGGCCATGGTCCAAACCACCGTGGCCAGATAAATCAGCCAGGCAAAGCCGGGCACCTTTTCCCCCACCGCCCCGAACGCCATGGGAATGGCCCAGGCAAAGGCCGCCCCCAACACCACCTGGGGCAGATACGTATGGCGCTTCATATAAGGATAGGTACAGGCCAGGGCCAGCCCGCCCACGGACAGCAGGATGGTGAAGCGATTGGTCAGCAATACCAGCAGAAACGCCAGCACCCCGATGAGAGCTGCCACAGTAAGTGCTTCCTTACTGCTGATGCGCCCGGTGGCAAGAGGCCGATTGGCAGTGCGTTTGACGTGGCCGTCCAGATTGCGGTCGGCGAAATCATTGATGATGCAGCCCCCGGTGCGGGTCAGCACCACCCCGGCAATAAAGATAAAAATCAGTTTGGCGCTGGGGTTGCCGGCGGCGGCGATCCACAGCGCCCACAGGGTGGGCCACATCAGCAGGTAAATGCCGATGGGCCGGTCGAGCCGGCCCAGGGCGATAAAATCCGGGACCCGGCGCAGTGGAGAATTGGACAGTTGCAGTTCTTTTAATGACGTCACAGCGTTTCCTCTGCCTGATGCCCGGCGGCATTGGCGGTGCTCTGCTGGTACATGGGGCAACCCTCCAGGAAGTACTCACTAACCAGTAGTGGCTTGGCGTACAGATAGAACAGTGACTGGCGGCCCCAAAGGCCGGGACTGGGGGCCTGGCGATCACTGACCCCCTCGCCGGTCACCCGGCACACGGCAATGGGGCCACGCCGCACCGCGGGGTGATTGAACAGTACCGCACCCAGGGGTTTG
>MDSW01217759.1_pt1 | contig 11391 bp, 9 predicted proteins | sample 811171 | NCBI WGS metagenome assembly MDSW01 (sample SAMN05326641, study PRJNA326480) | marine metagenome | isolation source: seawater | place: Atlantic Ocean: North West | collected 2012
AGATAAAGTAATACTAAGAACAGACGGAGGTATAAAAACTGGAAGAGATATTGTAATTGCAGCAATGCTTGGAGCTGAAGAATTTGGTATAGGTACAGCTAGCTTAGTTGCAATGGGCTGTATAATGGTTAGACAATGTCATTCAAATACTTGTCCAGTTGGCGTTTGTTCTCAAGATGAAAAACTAAGAGAAAAATTTTCTGGAACTCCTGAAAAGGTAATTAATTTATTTAGTTTTCTTGCAGAAGATGTTAGGGAAATATTATCATCCCTTGGTTTCCAATCTCTAGATGAAGTTATTGGTAGAGCAGATTTGCTTTATCAAGTAAATAGAGGTAGTGCTGATTTAGATGATTTAGACTTAAATCCTATAATTACAACGATTGATTCTTCTATAGGAAATTATAAAGAAAAGATTCAAACAATAAATAAAGTTGCTGATAGTTTAGATTTAACAATTATCAATGATGCACGATTGCTTTTTGATTTGGGCCAAAAAATTCAATTAGCTTACAATATTAAAAATACCGATAGAGCTATTGGTTCACAGCTTTCATCTCATATTACAAAAAAAATAGGAATGGATAAATTAGATGAAGATCATATTGTAATTAAACTTAAAGGATCTGCTGGACAATCCTTAGGAGCTTTTAGCGTAAGCGGTGTAACTTTAAATGTGTATGGTGACGCAAATGATTATGTTGGTAAAGGATTGTCTGGAGGAAAAATAATCGTACAAACTAATACAAACAGCAATCTAGTATCGAATCAAAATGTTATTATAGGTAATACTGTTCTTTATGGAGCTACTAAAGGTAAATTATTTGCTTCTGGTATAGCAGGGGATAGGTTCTGTGTAAGAAATTCAGGAGCAGAAGCAGTAATTGAAGGATGCGGAGATAATGGATGTGAATATATGACAGGAGGCAATGTAATAATTCTAGGAGAGGTTGGTAATAATTTTGGTGCAGGCATGACTGGAGGTATGGCTTTTATATACGATAAAGAAGGAACGTTACCTTTGCGTATAAATCTTCAAGATGTTTTTTATCAACAAAAAATGACTCCATATTGGGAAAAATTTTTATTAAGTAAAATTCATGTTCACGTTAAAGAAACGAATTCTTTACATGCTCAAAATATAATAGATAACTGGGAAAAAGAAAAATTTTTGTTTTGGCAAGTCATACCAAAAGAAATGGTAAATAAATTTGAGCATCCAGTTTTAATAGAAGAAGTTAAAACGGCTTAAATTAAATTTATAAAATCAATTCAATTGATTTTTTTATAATATCTAAATCTTCCTTTTGTGATAACCTATGATCACCATTCTTTAAGTATATAACTTTTATTTTTTTACTTGACACATTCTTCATAATTTTTTCTGGCGTTTTTCTTGAAACAACTTCATCTTTTAATCCATGAATTAAAATTAAATGTTTGTTAAATTCAAATTTTTTATTCAAAACTCTAAATTTTTTTGCTTCAGTAAAAAATTTTTTCTTCAAAGTATAACTAAATCCATGCAAAGTATATCTAGTCTTTCCATATTTTTTTATTTCATTTTTATTTTTTATTGTTAGACTATTGTATAGATCGTTGTCACAATCTGGAGCTGCTGCTAGGCCAACCATTCCTTTGATTTTAGAGTATCTCGAACGAGCAGCAAGCATCATGAGCCATCCGCCCATACTACTACCTATTAATATTTGAGGTCCAGAAGTTAAGTTGTCAATTATATCTATTAAATCTTGTTTCCAGTCAGAAATACTAAAATCTTCAAAATTTCCAAAAGACTTGCCATGCCCCCTGCAGTCAAATCTTATAAAAGGAAGATTGTGTTTTTTTGCATATTTTTCAACAAATAATGCTTTTTTACCATTCATATCAGAATTAAGCCCATGAATAAAAATAATACCTATTCCTCGACCTTTAAGTGTTTTATATGCAATCCTTTGTTTGAGTTTGTTGATAAAATAGGGCATTTTAATAAAATATTATTTATACTAATCAATTATGTCATCATTTAATTTAGCGCAAGTAATTCCATCACTAGATTCTGGTGGAGCAGAAAGAGGCACTATTGATGTAGCAAATTATTTGTCTAGTGAAAAGATTCACAACACTATCATTTCAAGTGGTGGCAAAATGTTAAAAGAAGTAAACAGTCAATATGTAAATCACTTCAAAACATCAATTGATTCTAAAAATCCTATATTATTTTTTCAATTATCAACACAGATTGCTAATTATATATCTCGTAACAATATTAATATCGTTCATGTTAGATCGAGAGCACCTGCTTGGATTATAAGCATGATCAGAAAGAGAAAGTTTAAAACAATAGCTACATTTCATAATGTTTACGGAGGTGATTTTGCTTTTAAAAAAATATATAATAAAGGACTTGCAAAAATGGACTATCTTATTGCAATTTCAGATTTTGTTAAAAATCACATTGTAGATAAGTATAATATCAATCCTGAAAAAATAAAAACCATCTATCGAGGTATTGATACAGATTATTTTACTAATAATATTAGTGAGGCTGATGTAAAAGCATTAAAAAGTAAATTTAATTATTTGAATGATAGTAAAATAATTCTCTTTCCAGGTAGATTAACCCAATGGAAAGGTCAATTGGAATTTCTTTTAATTGCAAAAAAGCTTTCTAATAAAAAAATAATTATCTGTTTTGCAGGTGATGATAAAAATATTTCTTTTAAGACAATCTTAGATAAGAAAATTCAAGATATGAATTTACAAGAAACATGTAAAATTATGGGTAATCTAAATATGAAAGAACTTAAAACTATGTATTCTATTTCTGATGTTGTTTTATCTTTTCCTCAACGACCAGAAGGTTTTGGAAGAACCATTAGTGAATCTTTAAGTATGAAAAAAATGTTACTTGCATTTAATTTTGGAGGCGCAAAGGATCAATTAAATAATTTAGATGATATTTATAAAATAGATCCTTTAAATTATATTGATTTAGAAAACAAAATTTTAAAAATTTTGGATCTAAATCAAGAAACTAAAGAAAATTTAATTAGCAAAGGAAGAGACCATGTGAAAAAATATTTTTCAAAAACACAAATGGTTTATAATTATAAACAATTCTATGAGTCCAAATCATTATAAAAATATACTAATTATTAAACATGGTTCTTTAGGGGATATCATTTCTTCAACGTCTGTAATGAAATCAATTAAAGATAATTATAATAATTCTAACATTGTTCTTCTAACGTCAACTAAATACAGAGAATTTATGAGAAAATCTAATCTAGTAAATGAGATTCTTATAGACGATAGACGTGGAGTTTTTTCATCTTTAAATATTTTATTTTCAATAATAAATGCCAAATTTGATTTGATAGTTGATTTACAAAATTCAACTAGAACACTTTGTTATGGTTTATTTTTTAGATTTTTTTCATCCTCTAAAATAAATGGGACACATTTTATATATCAAGAAAGATATATATATAATAGAAACTCCCCACCATCTGTGATTAAAGGGCTATCTAATCAAGTTAGTTTAATAGGATGCAAACCGAATGACAAACCATATGTTTCATGGTTAAAATTATCAAACTTATATTTCCAAGAAATTAATAATAAAAAATTTTTTTTAATTAGCCCAGGATGCTCAATTAAACATGTTCAAAAAAAATGGCCTGAACAAAACTATATTGATATATGTAGATTTTTATTATCTTCAAATATTACCCCTGTATTAATAGGAGCTAGAGAAGATAAGGAAGTTATTGATATAATTTCTAATGAAGATGATAAAATTTTAAATTTATGTAATCAATCTCCTTTAAATGTTGTTTACACTTTAGCTGTAAAAGCAGAAGGAGCGTTATCCAATGATAGTGGGCCTGCACATTTGATAGCAGCAAGTGGTTGTAAAGTACATATTATTTTGTCTAGTTTTTCTAATCCAAAAACAGTTATACCTCAATCAAATAATGTTAGTTTTTCTCAATCTGATAAAATTTTTCAAATTTCTTCAAAAGAAATAATTATGCAAATAAAAAAAATTTTAAAATAAAAATGAAAATAGATATTATTCTTCCATATAAAGAAATTTTTTCTCCATCAAAAGCTTCTTCAGTATCTATTACAATAAAAAATTCAATGAAATTCTCTCAATTTAAAAATAATATCACAATATATGGCCAACACACAGATAATCCGATTTTTAAAAAAAACTTTATTGGAATAAAAACAAATAAGTTCCTACATGGAGGAAATAATATTTCAATTGTAAAAAATTATTTAAAACTAACTAAAAATAATGGTGAAGTTAATAAAATAATTGAAATTCATAACAGGCCATATCTTTTTAATTTTTTAACAAAAAAAACTAATTTTCCTTTAATTTTGTATTATCATAATGATCCATTAACAATGAAAGGATCTAAATTCTTGCAGGAAAGAAAAAATATAATTAAAAAAGCCGCAGGTATATTTTTTGTCAGCAATTATATTAGAGATAGATTTCTGTCTGGCATTGTTGATAACCCAAATAATATTTTTGTATTGCCTAACAGCTTAGATAGAAATTTAAAATCAAAAAATACAAAAAAGAAAGAAGTTCTCTTTGTTGGAAAATTAGTTCCTGAAAAAGGAGTGGATATTTACGTTGAGGCAGTAAAATTAATAGCTAATAAGTTTATTGATTGGAAATTTTATATAATAGGATCATCAAAAGCAGGATTAAAAAAACCCGAAACACGATTTGAAAAAAAAATAATCAATTCTTTTTTATCAATTGGAAAAAATGTTAAATATTATGGTTTTTTACCTCACTCTAGAGTTTGTAATATTATGCAAAAAGCATCTATTTTAGTTGTTCCTTCTATCTGGAATGAGCCATTCGGTTTAACAGCATTAGAGGGATTAGCAAATAGACAGGTAGTAATTGCTTCAAAAGTTGGTGGTCTTATAGATATTGTTGGAAGAAGGGGTATTTTAATTCAAAAAATAGATCAAGAAAATGTTGCTTCAAAGTTACGTAAATTAATGAAAAATAAGGATGAATTAAACAAATATCAAAATAACGCATGGAGTAATTATTGCTTTGATCAAAAAACTATTTCAGAAAAACAAGACAAAATAAGACAAGATATAATAAAAAAATATTTTTATTTTAAGCCATAATTATAATTAGCGTCTTGAAAATTATTTTAAAAGGACTTATATGTCATCCATGAAATTTATTAATAGATATGCACTTACTTGTGTTTAATAAAATCCTTAAAATCATTTTTGTTTAGTTTTGGTTATAATTAATAGGGCAAAGAAAGAAACCGGTCCAAGGACTAATGAGCAAATCACTGCTAGTGAGGTGAGGGTTATTTCTAGTTCAGGTAAACAACTAGGAATAATAAGTATCAGAGAAGCTTTAAATCATGCAGAGGATGAAGGATTTGATCTTGTTGAGGTGTCACCAGATGCCAATCCGCCAGTTTGCAAGATTATAGACTATGGAAAATTAAAATATCGTCAGCAAAAAAGCAAAAAAGAAGCAAAGAAAAAGCAAAAGACCATTGAAGTTAAAGAAATTAAGCTGCGCCCTGGTATTAATAAACATGATTATGAAGTTAAAATTAAAGCCCTATCAAAGTTTATTGGTGGTGGTAATAAGGTTAAAGTTTCTATGAGATTTAGGGGTCGAGAAATTGAGCATCAAAATCTTGGTTTTGATTTACTAAAAAAACTTACAGAAGAAGTGGTTGATTTTGCTAAGGTAGAAGTTGCACCAAAGTCTGAAGGAAAACAAATAATGATGGTGCTTGTGCCCCAAGCTTCATAATTACTCTAATCATTGAAAAAGTATTAATTTTTGTCTATAAGGCCTTTCAAACTAGCTATGGCCTGCGGGGCAGCCTAGCGGTTAATTTTAAAAAAGGAGTTATTAATGCCCAAGCTAAAAACTAAAAGTAGTATTAAAAAAAGATTCTCTAGAACGGGAACTGGTAAAATTAAGTTTAAACCAGCAGGTAAAAGACATGGAATGAGTAAACGTTCCAAAAAATTTATTCGCAACACAAAAAGAACAACTATCATGAGTCATGGCGATGCAGCTTTGATTGATCATATGTTGCCATATAATAAGTAGAGGTAATTATGACCAGAGTATCAAGGGGAGTTACAGCAAGAGCTAGACACAAAAAAGTTATTAAAAAAGCTAAGGGTTATTACGGTAGAAGAAAAAATGTATTTAGAGTAGCAGTGCAAGCAGTAGAAAGAGGTATGCAATATGCTTATAGAGATCGCAGGAAAAGGAAAAGTGATTTTAGAGGTTTATGGATCCAAAGAATTAATGCAGGAGTTAGAATGCACGGATTAACGTATTCACAATTTATAAGTGGCCTCAAAAAATCATCCATCGATATAGATAGAAAAATTCTAGCGGATCTAGCAGTAAATCAACCAGAAGCATTTAAAGCTTTAGTTGATAAAGTACAATCTGCTAGGTAGTATTTATTTTTTTTTAAATTATACTAGCAATAAATATGGCTTTATCTTTTGATAAGAATGGGATTTTAAAAAAAATAAAAAATGTTAAATCTTTTGACGAGTTAGAAAAAATCCGTTTAGAATTTTTAGGAAAAAAAGGAATCATTTCAATAGAAATGAAATCTCTTTCACAACTTTCTATTGAAGAGAAAAAATTAAAAGGACAAGAGCTTAATTTATTAAAGCAGACACTTGAGGAAGCTATTAACAATCAAAAATCTCTTCTTGAAAATAATGAACTAACTAAAAGAATAGAAGGCGAAAAGCTAGATGCTACACTTCCTCCAAATTTAATTCAGCAAGGTAAAATACATCCGATTAGCCAAACAATTTTTAGTGTTATTGAAATCTTTGGGAATTTAAATTTTTCAGTTCAAACTGGTCCTGATATTGAGACAGACTTTAATAATTTTACTGCTTTAAACATACCAGCTCATCATCCCGCAAGAGAAATGCAGGATACATTTTATGTTAAGGGTGAAGAAAAAGAAAATAATATCCTTCGAACGCATACTAGTCCTGTGCAAGTTAGAACGATGTTAAATACCAAACCACCTATTAAAATAATAGTTCCGGGAAGAACTTATAGAAGTGACTCAGATGTTACTCATACCCCGATGTTTCATCAGGTAGAGGGTTTAGTGGTTGATAAGCACTCAACAATGGTTGATTTAAAATCTACATTAGTTACTTTTTTGAAAGAGTACTTTGAAATTAAAGATTTAAAATATCGTTTTCGACCTAGTTATTTCCCTTTTACTGAACCTAGTGCCGAAATGGATGTTGCATATACGAAAAAAAATAATGTGATTACAATTGGTGAAGGTGAAGAATGGTTAGAAATTTTAGGATGTGGTATGGTTAATCCAAAGGTTTTAGAAAATTGTAATATTGATTCATCCATTTATCAAGGATTTGCTTTCGGTATGGGCATCGAACGTCTATCAATGTTAAAATATGGCATCCCAGACCTAAGAAGTTTTTTTGAAGTAAATTATAAATGGTTAGAACATTATGGTTTTAATATTCTCGATTTAAGATCGAGGTCAGGTATTTAACATGAAATTTACATTAAGTTGGCTTAAAGATCATTTGGACACAAGTAGTAATCTTCATACTATTATAGATACTCTAACAAATATTGGATTGGAGATTGAAAGTATTGAAGATAAATCAGAGACTTATAAATATTTTACTGTTGGTAAAGTTATTAAAGCAGAAAAACATCCAGATGCAGATAAATTAAAAGTTTGTGAGGTTGAAACTATTAAAGGAAATTTCCAAGTTGTCTGTGGAGCTCCAAATGCAATAACTGGAATGCATGGAATTTTTGCACCTGAAAATAGCTTAATACCTGGCACAGGTCTTCACCTTAAAAAAACTAAAATAAGAGGAGTTGATTCATGTGGAATGCTTGTCTCTGAACGTGAAATGGGAATTTCTGATGAACACGAAGGTATTATTGAAGTTGATAAAAAACACAAAGTTGGGGAAAAATTTGTTAAAATTTTTAATTTAGACGACCCTATTATAGAAATTAATATAACACCTAACAGATCTGATTGTTTATCTGTGAGAGGAATCGCAAGAGATCTCGCAGCAGCAGGTTTGGGCAGTCTTAAAAATTTAGAATTTACTAAAATAAATGATACTTTTAAAAGTCCCTTAAAGTGGAAAAAAAATTTTAAGAATGACCAAGAAAATATTTGCCCTGGTGTTGCTGGTAGATTTTTCAAAAATGTAAAAAATGGACCTAGTCCACAGTGGCTTCAACAAAGATTAACAGCAATAGGTTTAAGGCCTATTTCAAAATTAGTTGATATAACAAATTATATTACTCATGACTTAGGAAGACCACTACATGTTTATGATGCTGATAAAATTTCTGGGAATTTAACAATGCGTTATGCGCAAGATGGAGAACAGTGTTTAGCATTAAATGAAGTTAAATATAATTGCACAAAACAAATGGTGGTTATTAGTGATGATAAGGAATTACATGGAATTGGTGGGGTGATGGGTGGATTAAATAGTGGATGCAGCTTAGATACAACTAATGTCTTTTTAGAAGTAGCTTTATTTGATCCAGTATCAGTGACAAAAACAGGACGAAAATTAAATCTTCAAAGTGACGCAAGATTTCGTTTTGAAAGAGGAATTGATCCGGAATCAATTTATTGGGGAGTAGAAGCTGCATCACAAATGATCAATAATTTATGTGGTGGTGATTGTAGTGAAATAGTTTCTACTGAAATTCTAAAAAACGTTTCAAAACAAATCACTTTCAATACAAAAATGATCCATTCATACGGAGGCATTGATATTAATATTAAAGAGCAGATAAAAATTTTAGAGTCACTTGGTTTTAAAGTCAAAAAAGCAAATGATGAACTTAATATAATTGTTCCACCATATAGGCCTGACATAGAGGGAGAGGCAGACATAGTTGAAGAAATATTAAGAATTTATGGGTTTGACAAAATACCCGTTCGTGAAATTCAGAATAGTGAAGAAAAAAGAGAAACTTTAGGTTCAAATTTGCAACCATATTATAAAGCAAAGCGTTTTATTGCTTTAAATGGATATACTGAAGTTGTTACTTGGTCTTTTATGGATAAAACAAAAGCAAATGTTATTGAAAATGAACTAATTAATTTAGAAAATCCGATTAGCATAGATTTAAATGTGATGAGGCCTTCTACTTTCCCTAATCTTTTGCAGTCAATTAATCCAAATAAAGCAAAAATGTATTTAAGTGGAAAGATTTTTGAAGTAGGACCAAACTTTTCAAACGAATTTAAAGATAAACAACAAAATGTTGCATCAGCAATTGCATATGGTTTAATTGATGAAGATAACTGGCTATCATCAACGAAAAATGTTGATCTTTATAAAATTAAGGCAGATTTGTTTCTAGTTTTACAAAACTTAAATGTGCCTATTGATAACTTGATTTACGATGAAATTAAAAATAATATTTATCATCCAGGAAAATCTTCCTCAGTTAAAATTGGTAAAAATCTTATTGCTAACTTTGGGGAATTGCATCCTATTTTATTGAAAACGATGGATGTTGATAATCAAGTTTTTGGCTTTGAGATATTTTTAGATAATTTAACTCAATTTCAAAATAAAAAATCTTCAACAAAAGGGTCATTTGATAACAACCCCTACCAAATGGTCGAAAGAGATTTTGCTTTCTTGTTTGGAAAACATGTAAAAGCCTATGAGATAATTAATAAAATAAAGAAGATCGATAAGAAAATAATAAATAAAATTACAATTTTTGATATTTATGAAGGCGATAAATTGCCAGATGATAAAAAAAGTATTGCTCTAAGAGTTCTGCTTCAACCACAAGAAAAAACATTTACAGACGAGGAAATTGAAAATATTTCTAAAAAAGTTATTGATCTTGTTACAACTGAATTTGAAGCAACTCTAAGACAATAATGACAGAGTTAATAAATATTAGAAATTTTTCAATTATTGCACATATTGATCATGGTAAATCCACTTTAGCAGATCGCTTAATTCAATTTTGCGGTGGATTAACCGATAGAGAAATGAAAGAGCAAGTTTTAGACTCTATGGAACTAGAAAGAGAAAGAGGTATTACTATCAAAGCTCAAACAGTTCGACTTAATTATACTGCTGAAAATGGAAATAAATATATTTTAAATATCATTGATACTCCGGGACATGTTGATTTTTCTTATGAAGTATCACGATCATTAGCTGCTTGTGAATCATCACTTTTAATTGTTGATTCCACACAAGGAGTTGAAGCTCAAACACTAGCTAATGCCTATCAGGCAATAAATAATGATCATGAAATTCTTCCAGTTTTAAATAAAATTGATTTACCTTCTTCTGAACCAGATAAAATTAAAAATCAAATTGAAGACGTGCTCGGTATTGAGACTTCTGAAGCTGCTTTAGTATCTGCTAAAACAGGCATAGGAATACAAGAACTTTTAGAAAAAATTGTTATCAAATTTCCTGCCCCTAAAGGAGAATTGAATAAATCATTACGATGTATGTTAGTTGATAGTTGGTATGACAGCTATCTTGGAGTAGTTGTTTTAGTAAGAGTAGTTGATGGACGTCTTAAAAAAAATCAAAAAATTCGTTTTATGGAAGCAGGAGTTACTTATACTGTAGATCGTGTTGGAATTTTTTCACCGAAACCAACTGAAGTAAATGAATTAGGACCAGGAGAGATTGGATTTATTAATTCAGGTATTAAAAGTGTATCTGATTGCAAAATCGGTGATACAATCACGGATGAAAAAAATCCAACAGCAGAACAATTACCAGGTTTTAAACCTTCTCAACCTGTAGTTTTTTGTGGAATGTTTCCTGTTGATTCTGATGATTATGAACATTTGAGAGATAGTGTAGTTAAGCTATCATTAAATGATTCAAGTTTTTCATATGAGCCTGAGGTTAGTCCTGCACTAGGATATGGTTTCCGTTGTGGTTTTTTAGGATTATTACATTTAGAAATTATTAGAGATCGTTTTGAATTAGAATTTAATTTAGAACTAGTTACAACTGCTCCTTCTGTTGTTTATAAAATTAATATGAAAGATGGCTCTGTCATTGATTTACATAATCCAACTGATATGCCTGATCCTGTAAAAATTGATTCAATAGAAGAGCCTTGGATAAAATCAACCATCATCGTTCCTGATGAGTATTTAGGTGCTGTATTGGAATTATGCACATCTAAAAGAGGAATACAAATAAATCTAAATTACACTGGAAATAGAGCAATGGTAGAGTACAAGTTACCTCTTAATGAAGTAGTGTTTGATTTTTATGATCGTTTAAAATCAATAACTAAAGGCT
>MDSW01049502.1_pt1 | contig 11389 bp, 9 predicted proteins | sample 811171 | NCBI WGS metagenome assembly MDSW01 (sample SAMN05326641, study PRJNA326480) | marine metagenome | isolation source: seawater | place: Atlantic Ocean: North West | collected 2012
CTTGAAAAATAATCTTTTTTTATTTATTTGATATTAAAATGGAAAAATTGTCTGTTATTATCCCTTGTTATAACGAAGCACTTACGATTGAAAAGGTAATAAGTGATTTTAAAAATAAATTACCTGACGCCAAAATTTTTGTGTTTGATAATTGTTCAACCGATGAAACCAAGAAAGTTGCCTCTTCAGCTGGAGCTTTTGTAATAGACTCAGTTAAAAAAGGGAAAGGAAATGTTATTATACATGCTAGAGAAGTCGTTAACTCGGAAAATTATATTATTATTGATGGTGATGATACATACCAAATTGAAAACTTAGACGAGATAATTGAACAATATTTTTCAAATGATGCAGATATGCTTATTGGAACTAGATTTAGTAATTATAGTAATAAGGCATTTAGAAAATTTCATATATTTGGAAATAAAATGATTAGTAATTTAGTTTCAATTTTATTTTATACGAAAGTCAATGATGTACTTTCTGGATTTAGAATCATTAAAAGAGATTGCTTTAAGAATCTTTACCTTCGAACACAAAATTTTGAAATAGAAACTGAAATGACAATTCAAGCTATAGCTAAAAAAATGAAAATTATTGAGTTTCCTGTAAATTACGTAGAAAGGCCTGCAGGCAGTGAGTCTAAGTTAAATACTTTTGGGGATGGTATTTTGATATTAAAAACAATGATATTAATATTTAAAGATTATAATCCTTTATTTTTTTATTCATTAATTTCAATTTTTTTCATGACTTTAAGTATAATATCTGGAGTCGCTCCAATAATTGAATTCTTTGAAACTGGAGTCGTAACAAAAGTACCAAGAGCTATTTTAGCTACAGGTCTAGGAATCATTTCAATTTTATCTATTGGATTAGGAGTGATACTAAACACATTACTTAATTATCATAATGAAATAATTTTTAGACTTAGGAATTAATTACTTTTATCAAACTTAAATTCGTTATTTACATATTCTCCAATCCCGTTTTTACTACAGGGCTTGTTTAAGGAAATAAAACTAATTTTGCTGCTATCAAAATGATCTTTATGAACGCTTAGAGATGACATATCAATCTCAAATAAAATATCAGTGGTACCGTATCTAAATTTTTTAATAAAACAGTTTTCAGATGATTGTAATGAATGATTACCAAATTTATATTTTACAAAATTGTTAAAAAAAATGTGACTAGAGAAAACCGAATTAAATTCAAACTCATTGATGAATTTTTCAATCTGTTTTTCTTGCAGAACTCCATCTCTTTCCCAGGATATTTTTGTGATCAACAATAAATACGTATGAAGAACTAATATTAATAACAACGGTATTAATAGTATTATTGTGAATTTGAAATATCTAAATGGTACGCTGAGAAGCGCTAATAATGGAAACGTCCAAAAAAGTGGCGTATATCTTACAATCCAAGTTGGCTCGGTTATAAGTATTTGTATAACAATAGATATAAAGATAGAAAAGAATAATAACATTCTTCCTATTTTTATTTCACTACCTAATTGTGTTTTGCCTGTTTCTGTAATTGAGCGCCCGATAAATAGGTTGAGTAAAAAAATCATTGACGAAATAATTAAAATAAATGGAAATAAAGGTCCAAAACCGGCCAATCTCCAGCCTTGGTCATGATTGGCAATCTTTTCGTAATGCGTTTTAAACCTTTTATATGTTGCATTAATATTTCTATTTCTTTTATCGCTCCAAATATTGGAATATACAAATTTTTTACATTCTTCACCTCCCTTTTGATCAAATCTTGCAAAAGGAGATTTCATAGCTCTCACTAGCCTACTACTATTTTCTAAACACTCTCCGTTTATGGTTTCCATCCATTCAGATTTATTTTTTCCCATAATGGGATAAAAAATATGCTCTCCCTGGACTATATTTGTTAAATAAGGGTGATAGGAATTTGCGGTACCCACAAATAAGCTAAAAAATAAAAAATATACGAGAAATTGTTTTTTTAATCGAATTGGACTTAGCTTGTTAAATCTAATGAGCAATAATATAAATAAACTTATTACAATAAAAGAAAAAATAACTAATACACCACTTGAAAACTTTAAGTTGATTAAGAAAATGGCTGTGCTTGATAATAATATAACGCCTAACTGTTTAATCTTATAATTATTATCTATTATTAATATATACGAATAGATACTACACATCGAAACCATGTAAACTAAACTATCATTATAGTTAGTCCAAAGTTGATAGATTAAAACTGGGTTGAATATTACTACAGTTGTAAATATTATCGTGTTTATCAAGCCTAACTTAAGTTTTATCGCAATGTTAACTGATAGAATTAAAAATATTATTAGCCAAATAAAGCCTATGGCATGACTTGATTCAATAATACCGGTTATACTAACAAAAACTGAAGTAATTCCCCAGCCAGATGCTGGAAAATTTTTAGAATGAAGGGTAGAATGATTGTCAATTTCAGGGCAACTACTAAAGATAGATTTACCTTCAACCAAACATAATATTGCATCGGAATGATAAGCTGTGCCATCCCATGAGGTATCAGGAAAAAGAGTTCCTACATAAACACTGAAAATAACTATTATAAACGCAAATATCAGTAATCTAGAAAGATTCTTTACTAGATCTAACTTCTTTAAAAAAAATAAAACAAATATAAATGCAAGTGGTAATATAACTAACAATTTCCATTTCAATTCTATCTCAACAATCAACAAGCTTAATAGATTTAGACCAGATATTGTTATAATTAATAAACTTATAAATGTACAAACAGAGAGAGATAGAAAAAATAACCCATTTTTATTGTCTGGAAGATCAAAAATCATTTTTCTATAGACTGAAATTAAAACATTAAATACATTTAATATATTAGCATATAAATTTATTCATTAGCATAGGAATTAAATGAATATCTTTATTAAAGAGAAACTTTATAAATTCTTGTAGCTAAAGTAATCTTGCTTTATTCTGACACTATGTAATCTTTTTGTTTAAATTTATATTTTAAATTTGACAAATATGGATAAAAAGAATAATTCTCACAATCTTACGCGGAGTGGAGCAGTCTGGTAGCTCGTCAGGCTCATAACCTGAAGGTCGTAGGTTCGAATCCTACCTCCGCAACCAAACAAAATTTATATATTCATTAAAAATCGGTTTTTTTATTTTTTTATATATAATTGCAACATGACAAAATATGAATTTAAAGAAGTTACTAAAGAAGATATTCCGAAGATTTTAAAACTATTTTCAGAAAGTTATCCAAATGAAAGTAAATTCTCTAAGGATTATTTACTCTGGCAATATTTTAAGAATCCAAATGGTAAAGTTATAGGTTATAATGCTTGGTATGATAATGAAATTGCTGCTCATTATTCTGTTATTCCCACAGTTTTTGAGAAAAAAAATGTAATTTATAATGCATGTCAATCATTAAATACGGCAACAAGTCCATATCATCAACATAAGGGGTTATTTACAAAGCTTGCTAATCTTACCTATGATAAAGCTTCTATGAAAGGCTATGATTTTGTTTATGCTTCAGCAAATAATAACTCTATAGGAGGATTTTTGGGAAAATTAGATTTTGAACTACTCGGCAGAATCGGAATATTTTTTGGATACTATGGGAATACCATAGATCATGAATGTCTTAAGCAAAAGTATAGTGATAAAGCTTCTTTATGGAGGCTTAATAAGCCTGGTAGCAAATACTATATTTGTAAAGATGGCATTTATGTAAAAAAAAAATTAGTCTGGATAAAAATTCAAAATTATAATTACAAAGGTGAGCAAAACAAAAAAAATCTTGAAGCAAGCCCATTGTTATATTTAAGACCCTTTTTTGGCAATGAAAAATTCATAGGTATTAAAGCTCCAGAATTCATTAAGCCATCTCCATGGTATCTTATTGTAAAAAAATTAAAAAAAAATATTGAAATAAATAATTTAAAATTCGAGGGTATTAATATGGATACTTTCTAAAAGTAGGATACTAAGATAAATCTTACCTTTTAGTTATTTCTGGCCTATGACGATAAAGCTATCGAGTCTTCCCGGAACTTCAGGGTTACAATATATAATTTGTAAATCTATATAACTTAAAAGATCTATAATTTCATTTTGGGTCCAAACATGATAATGAATATTACCTGTCTCAGATAGCCATTTAAAATCCCATTTTTTCTCATCTATTCTTGCCTTCTTTTCCCATGAGTGATTGAAATTTTCAAAACTTACTTCTGCTGATTCTTCAAGGATATGCCGATGCGATCCATCTTCATTAATATAATCATCAACACATACTGCGTTAATAAAATCATTTATATGATTATTTATATTTGATTTCTTTCTTTTTTTATCAAATGTTCGTTCACAATGAGGAAGAATTAAAATTATTTTGCCTTTCTTTTTTATTATTCTTTTCCATTCATTTAAAACTTTTATCGGATCAACACAGTGCTCTAAGCAGTGAGCCGAAATTAAAAAGTCAAAAAAGCTATCATCTACAGGTATTTTGGATGCATCAGAATTTATAAAATTATTTAATTTTGTTTTAGGAGGATATAAGTCAACAAAGTGATTATTTTTATTATTTCCAAGATACGGATTTTCACCTGGACCTATTTCAACACCAGTACCATTACAATAATGTTTCTTTAACCATCTAAAATAGTATTGATGTTTTATTTTTTCTATTGAAAAAAAATGTGAGAATTTTATGTATATTTTTTTAATTACTTTCATTTTCTATTTTTAATCAAGAACTCACCTTTTATTGCAAATATATCTTTATCGTGAATATCAAATTCTTCAGAAATTCCTTCAATTGGTTTTGATCTTTCAAGAATTTTATTAGTTATGACTTCAAAGCCAAGTGATTTAAATATTTTTAAATAATCATTATGTCTTAATCTATTTTGGAAATGAGATTTATGATTGTATTTTTTAAAATCTTTTTCGTTGTATTTCAAGAAATTTAAATTACTTATATTCTTGTCAGTATGAGCATAGTGATCAGAGTAATCAATTATAGAAGAAATTAAGCCACCATCTTTTAATATTCTTTTTAAATCTTTAAAGATAATTATAATTTCTTTTTTTGGTATATGTTCCAGGGTGTTTGTTGATATACATGCATCAAAACTATTTTCTTCTAGTTGCGATTTATGAAATTCAAAAGGCGCAATATAGTTAATATTATAATTTTTTCTTAAGTCACTCAAATTTTTTACTTTTTTGTATTTGTATTGTGAAAAAATCTTAGATAATTGCTCCGTGGCTTGATTTATTAATTCAAGATTAATCATTGGGAAAAGATCCACTAATGTTTGAGATTCAACGAAATGACTAAGATAAATATTTTGAGATAGACTTTTGCCTGCACCAAATTCAATTAATTGACAGTTTTCAATGTCTTTTATATTTTTTTCATGAATAATCCAATTTTCATTAATTTTATCTATTCTTACTCTTGATCTTTTTGATGCATTTTTTTGAAGCCAGTAAAGTAATCTGTACAAATTAAATATTGCTATCAAGCCAAATAAAAACGATTTTAGTTTCCAATTAATTTGCATATTTTAGTTTAATTTATAAAGCATCTTTCATGGGGCCTTGATGTTCAAAGAATTCAAATATATGTTTAATTTTTTCTTCTACTGTTCTATGTCCTAGTTTTGACCATTGTAGTTGCCTAAGCCAAAAATATATCCTTTTATTAATCGTAAGTGGCGAAAGATCATTCCATGATAATTTAAACTCCTGATTTTGAGTGATATCATATGGATGTAAATATAGAAGAGGCAAATGACCTTTTTTGTATGTATTTTCCAAAGCTATTTTTAATTTATTGGCACTAAATAACCTTAAGTAACTCCCTCCCGTTCTAAATTTAAATAAATTAAAAAATATAGAATGCTCGTATATATAAAATTCCCTAAAATTTTTAAAATATATGTCATTATTAAAATAATTAATTTCCTCAATTTGCTTTGGGGTTTTAAAACTTGAGTCATATTTAAATCGCTTTGCAATTTCTTCATATGCCCAATCATTACTTTCATCGATAGCAAAAAAAGGAGCTCTAAAGCCCAATGGAGATTCACCAGTTACATTTTCTATAATTTTAATCGCTTTATCAAGATTAGATATAAATTCGTTCCGATTAGCATCTTTTATCTTATCATGAAAGTAATAATGACATCCAATCTCGTGACCATCATTATGTATTTTTTTTATTATTTCAGGATATTTCTCAGTTAAAATACCTGTAACAAAAAAAGTTATTTTTTTATTATCAAGATATTTTTCACATATATTTTTAATTAAAACATAACTTTTATCTAATGCACTTTTCCGTTGCCCAGGGCATTTATGGCCTATGTCTCTGCAAGTATCAAAAAAAAAATCTTCAAAATCTATTGAGAAATATATTGGTAGTTTTTTCATTTACTTAAGTATATATATTATTGTTATGAATGTATTAAGTAAAGAAATTCATAATATCTTTATATCAAATATTATTTAAAATGGAAAAGATTACAATTGTTGGCCTAGGCTATGTTGGAATGTCAATTGCAATTGTCTTATCAAAAAATAATAATATTACCGTAATTGATATTGATAAAAAAAAAATTGAATTAATAAAATCAAATAAACCAACAATTAATGATTTGGATATTATTAATTACTACAAACTTCATGATGTTTCTTTAAATGCAACCAATGATAGTAAAACAGCTTACAAAGACGCTAAGTTTATAATTATTGCTGTTCCAACAAATTATGATGAAGATAGAAACTATTTTGATACCTCTTCGATAGAAACAGTAATTAAAAATATTCTACATTTCAATACCCAAGCTACAATTGTAATTAAATCAACTATTCCAGTTGGGTACATAACTAAAGTTAAAAAATATTTTAATTATGATAAGATAATTTTTTCTCCTGAATTCCTTAGGGAAGGGTTTTCATTACAAGATAATCTTTATCCATCAAGAATCATTATTGGAGATACAACTTCTGAAGCTAGAGAATTTGGCTATGTTCTCAGCGAATCCGCAGAAAAAAAAAATATACCAATACTATTTATGAGTCCCGAGGAAGCTGAGGCAGTGAAATTATTTGCCAATAGCTATCTTGCTCTTAGAGTTGCATTTTTTAATGAATTAGACTCATATGCAATTAGTAAGAAACTCAATGCTAAATCGATTATCGAAGGAATTAGTTTAGATAATCGCATTGGCAGTTTTTATAATAATCCTTCATTTGGCTACGGGGGTTACTGCCTACCCAAGGATACTAAGCAACTTTTAGCAAACTTTGAGAGCATTCCGCAAAATATTATATCTGCTATTGTATCTTCAAATGAAACGCGACTTAATTTTCTCTCGAACAAGATTATTGAGATTGGAGCAAGAACAATAGGGATTTATAGACTTATTATGAAAACTGGATCTGATAATTTTAGATCTTCTTCAATTCTTCAATTAATAAGCTTAATAAAAAGTAGGAAAAATATAAACTTTATTATTTATGAACCCAGCTTAAACATCAATTTTTTTGAGAATTATAAGATTGTCAATGATTTAAAATTATTTAAGAAAAAATCTGATTTAATTTTAGCAAATAGAAAAAATAGTGAGTTAGAAGATGTGAATGAAAAATTATATACAAGAGACATATTCACTAGAGATTAAAAAAAAAATTATTAATACATGAAAAAAATATTAATTACTGGCGGAGCAGGTTTTATTGGATCCCACTTATGTGAAAGGCTTATTGAGGAAAATAATATTGTTTATTGTGTCGATAATCTTTTTAGTGGAAACAAAAATAATATTAAAAAATTAATTAATAATGAAAAATTTTTTTTTATTCAGAAGAATATCATAAACCCATTAGATATAGAGGTTGATCAAATTTATAATTTAGCTTGCCCAGCTAGCCCACCTTATTATCAATCAAAACCAATCGATACAATGAAAACATCTGTTATAGGAGCAATAAACGTTCTTGAATTAGCAAGTAAATATGGTTCAAGAGTACTTCAGGCTTCAACATCTGAAATTTATGGTGATCCAATTATACATCCACAAAAAGAAACTTATTTTGGGAATGTAAATCCAATCGGACCCAGATCATGCTACGATGAAGGAAAAAGATCAGCTGAAACTATATTTTTTGATTATCATAGAGAAAAATCTGTTGATATTAGAGTAGTTAGAATATTCAACACATATGGTGAAAAAATGCAAATTAATGATGGAAGGGTAATTTCAAATTTTATTGTTCAGGCCTTAAAAAATGAAGATATAACAATTTATGGAGATGGAAGTCAGACAAGATCTTTTTGTTTTATCACAGATCTCATCGACGCTCTCATTTTGATGATGAATAATGAAAAGTTTTTAGGGCCAGTTAATATTGGTAACCCTGAGGAAATATCTATTTTATCTCTTGCTAAAGATATAATTGATAAAACAAATTCTAAAAGTAATATTATTTTCTTACCACTTCCTGAAAATGACCCAATTAAAAGAAAACCCAATATCGATCTTGCAATGAACATATTAAAGTGGAAGCCAACAATTAATAGGAATGAGGGTATTTTAAAAGTTATAAATTATTTTAGAGATAATATTTGATTAGAACTTTTCATTTTCATATACATTATCACTTTCAATTTTTTAAAAATTATTAAGAGTCGTTATGTCTATAGTAAAGAAATCTTTTTCAGTGTTTACAATAAGTTGGATTCAAATTCCACTGGGAATACTTGCAAATATTATAGTAATAAGAGAACTGGGAGCTGAGGGAAGAGGAATATATGTATTTTTAGTATCATTAGCAACTATATTAGCAACACTTGGAACTTTTGGACTTTCAACAAGTGCAATTTATTTTTTAAAAAAAAAAATTATAACTTATAAAGAAATACACTTTTACTTTTTAATAACAACTTCACTTTTTTTTCTATTAATATTTATATTTTTTAAATTTTATTTTATTGATATAACAAGTCAATTTTCTCAAGATAGTAGTCAAATAGATTTTGGTCTAATTTATATTTTTTTGATAATGCTATCATCGATGTATTTAGCATTTAATCAGTCAATTACATTAGGACTAGGATATACAAAAATATATGGGGCTGTGATAAGTATAAATTCTGTAAGCTTTTTGTTATCTGTTGTTATTTTATTAATACTAAGTGAACAAAAAATAATTGGGGCTTTACTGGCTCTGTGCATATCCCAAATTATTTCAGTATTAATAAGTTTATTTTTGATTTTAAATAAAAAAAAGAAAGAAAATTTTGAGTTTAGCTTTCAATCAATGTATGAATTTATTTATTATGGATTAAGAAGATATCCATCTTCATTATTTCCGTTATTTTTGACACAATTACCAAATATTTATATTGGAACTTTTCTTGGGTATAAGTCCCTTGGCTTTTATTCTGTGGCTCAAACTGCTTTTAATGGACTAAACTCCATTCCGAGGGCTATAAATGTTTTACTTTTTGGAACAGCCAGTGCACTAAAAATAAATGAAGCAATTAAATTAGTGATGCAAGCATCAAGAGTGCAAGCATCATTAGTCTTTATTTTATGGATCATTTTATCTGTACTATCAATTTTTTTTATACCTCTTATATTTGGTGAAGAATTTGTAAGATCCATTCTACCGACGGTCATATTGTCTTTTTCAGTAACATTTGTTGCAATAAATGTTTCTACTGAGTCATATTTTTTGTCTCAAAACAGACCTGGTTTTGTAAGTAGTGTTAATTTAATTACTGCAATTATTACTACAATTTTATCGCCTATATTAGTTTATTTCTTTAACATAGAAGGAATGGCCTTAGCGATAGTAATCGCTAGACTTTGTAGTTGTACAATTTTTACTTACAATTTTCAGAAAATTTCAAAACTGCCTAGTACCCAACAAGTTTTCATATTAAAAAGTGATATTGAAAATATTTTAGCAAGTATTAAAAAAAAATTATAAAAAATGAAAAAATTTTCTTTTAAAAAAAATATCAAAAAACTTTTTATATTTAAATTGATAGAGCCGTTTTACTGGTTTTTTAAATACTCATATGAATCAATAAAGAATAAATTAATTGATTTTTTATATCCACGAATGTTTTTGGAGTATATAAAGATATTTTTCTATCCACCAATCCATATTCAATGGGATTTAATCTTAAGCAGAAAAAAAAATCAAAAATACCTTAAAAATAATTTTAATAAAAAGATAATGTTTGTTCCTTTCTACGGATTCTCTGATGCAGTTCTATTATTTGAGTCATTAGTTGCTAAAAGTCTTGAGTTAAGAGGACATTCTATTTTCTCATTATCATGTGATGCGTCGTTGCCTGCTTGTCAGTGGAATATTCATGGTAATTCTGATCCATTATTTATAAATAATAAGAGAAATATTTTTCAAATTAACAATTTAAGTAGATGTAACACGTGCTCTTTAAAAATAAAAAAAACATATACTTCTTCAAAAATTAAAAATATTTCGCTTAATAAAGTTAAAAAAATTAATGATGTAACTCAGGCCGAAAAATTTCTCAAAACACAAGATCTTAACTATGAAAATAATATTATTTATAAAGGTATAAATATTGCAGAGCATTCAAGAGCTACTGCTCTAAGACATCTTTTAAGGGGAACACTAGAGGATAATTCTTATACCAGAAGTATTTACTATAGATTTTTGTTGTCATCAATAATACTGACTGATCTTTATGAAAGAATATTGTTAACTGAGAAACCTGATCGGATTGTTGCAAGTCACGGAATGTATATTGAGCATGGCATATTATGTTCTTTAGCAAATAAATTGAATATACCAATTATTATTTGGGGAGTGCCATATAGAAAGAATTGTATATTAGCTTCACATAATGATACCTACCACAGAGAAATGATACATGAGCCTGTAACAATTTGGCAAGATATTGAATTAAATTCCGAACGCAATAAACGACTAGATAACTATTTATTTTCAAAATATTCTGGAGGAAGAGATAATGTTAATTATCATCCCAATCCGATCTTGGATAAAAATAAAATTATAAAAAATCTAAAAATAGATTTAAATAAGCCAGTAGTTACTCTTTATACCAATGTGCTATGGGATGCTCAAATTTTTTATGAGTCAAATGGTTTTAATGGAATCTTAGATTGGATCTTTGAAACAATTGATTTCTTTATTAAGAAAAATGAAATTCAATTGGTGATAAGAATTCATCCAGCAGAAAGTAAAGGTTCATTTACTACAGACCAGCCTATTGAGAAGGAGATTTCAAAAAGATACAAAAACCTACCAGAAAATGTCAAAATAATTCCACCTGAAAG
>MDSW01084101.1_pt1 | contig 11388 bp, 10 predicted proteins | sample 811171 | NCBI WGS metagenome assembly MDSW01 (sample SAMN05326641, study PRJNA326480) | marine metagenome | isolation source: seawater | place: Atlantic Ocean: North West | collected 2012
CATGGTGCAACCCTGCGTGGGGCTTGGAGGAACGTCAGAAAGGCGCGATTAAACAGGCTTAAAACCCAGGCACCGTTTTGTCATGGGCGTCGCCAGAGCAATCCGTCACGGGCGAGCAGGGCATCTGCAGCAGCTGGTCCCCAGGTGCGGGATTCGTAGGGGTGAATCGGCAACTGCCAAGGACTGTCTTCAATCAATTCAAGGAGCGGTGTATAGAGCCGCCAGGCAGCTTCCACTTCATCGCTGCGGGTGAACAGGGTGGGATCGCTCAGCATGGCGTCCGCCAGCAAACGCACATATCCCTCGTCAGAAGGTTCCCCAAAGGATTCGTCGTACGAAAACTCCATGTCGACAGGGCGACTGCGCATGCCAGAACCTGGAGATTTCACTTCGAATCGGAAATCAGCGCCCTCATCGGGTTGGATCCGCAGGATCAGTTGATTCGAGGTTGGACCACCATTGGCCGCATCAAAAAGGTGAACCGGTGCTTCTCGAAAGGTCAGCACCACTTCGCTAAGGCGTTTGGCCAGGCGTTTTCCAGTGCGGACGTAGAACGGCACGCCCTGCCAACGCCAGTTGTCGATAAACAGCTTCATGGCGACATAGGTCTCCGTGGTGCTGTTGGGATCGACGCCAGGTTCTTGCCGATATCCGGCTAGCGGTGTGGTTTGGCTTCCCCCAGGACCGTATTGACCACGCACGCAGCAATTCCAGGGTTCGAGTTCATTCGCTAAGCGAGCCGCTTGCAGCACCTTGGCCTTCTCATTGCGAATCGCCTCTGGATCGAAACGGCCAGGAGGTTCCATGGCGGTAATCGCCAACATCTGGGTGAGGTGGTTCTGCACCATGTCTCGTAAAGCCCCAGAGGTCTCGTAATACCCAGCTCGTTCTTCGACTCCGACCGTCTCAGCTGCGGTGATCTGAATGCTGGAAATGTAGTTGCGGTTCCAGATCGGTTCAAAAATCGTGTTGGCGAAACGCAAAACAAGAATGTTTTGGACTGTTTCCTTGCCGAGGTAGTGGTCAATGCGAAAGATTTGGTTTTCCTGACCACAGCTCTGCACGATCCGATTGAGTGCCTGAGCACTTCCGTAATCCCGTCCAAACGGTTTTTCAATAACAACACGACTGCGTTTGGGATCCTTCAGCAGTCCGGCATCAGCGAGAGCACGGCAGCCGCTGCCATAGAACTTCGGCGAAACGGAGAGATAAAACGTGCGATTGCCGTGGGTGGCGCATTGTTGATCAATTTGATCGAGACGACCGCCAAGGCGTACAACGTCCTCGGGAGCCTGAAGATCAACCGGCTCGTAAAAAAGCTTGGAAGAAAACTGGTCCCACGCCTGTGGCTCCTCTTCAATTTTGGCCGCTAGGGCCTCCGCCATTTTCCCTCGAAAATCATCGTCACTCCAGGGACGGCGGGCACATCCGAGCAAGGCGAATTCACTGGGTAGACGACGCTGTTTGAATAATTCGAACAACGCGGGCACAAGCTTGCGATGGGTTAGGTCACCGCTGGCGCCGAAGATCACCAGGCACTGAGGTGCGATGACGCGTTCCTGACGAAGGCCAACCCGCAGCGGATTGGTGATCGTGGCGGTCATGGAGCACAGGCTTCTGACGAAGGTTTAGGCACGGAAGCGGAAATAGACAGTGCTCAACACGATTCCGCAGGGTTTTGAGCTTTTTTTGTTGTCAACTGAAAAAAAAGCCCACCTCCTTATGGAGGTGGGCCAATTCAACAAGCTCGATTGAGACTTTCAGGCTTAGTAGGTCTCCACGTGCCAGCGATCAGCCTTCTTCAGTTGAGGGCGCAGTTCCGACCAATCCAACCCCTTGGCAGCTGCGGCTGTGGTCATGGCTTCGTCGATTCCGGGTTCCATTCCTCTAAGACCACACATGTAGACGTGCGTCTTGGGGTTTTCGATCATCTCGAAGATCTCATTGGCATGCTCCAGAACTCGATCCTGGATGTACATGCGTCCGCCCTTGGGATTCTTCTGTTCGCGACTGATCGCCTTGGTGTAGCGGAAGTTATCGGGGAACTCGCGTTCGTAATGCTCAAAGTCGGCGTCATAGAGCAAATTGGCCGTTGTCGGTGCACCCATAAACAGCCAAGCCTTGCCCTTAAAGGTCCAACCATTGGCATCCCGTTCGCGAGGCTCAAACATGCGGCGGATGTAAGTCCGCATCGGGGCAATACCAGTACCTGTGGCCAGCATGATGATGTTGGCATCTTCGTCTTCAGGCAGAAGCATCTCCTTCCCGACAGGTCCGGTGATCTTCACCTTGGAGCCGGGTTCGATGTCAGTCAGGTAGGTGGAGCAAACGCCATAGATCTTTTCGCCTGCATCGTTGGTGTATTCCAACTGACGAACACACAGTGAAACGGTGTTGTCTTGGTAATTGTCGCCATGACGGGTACTGGCGATCGAATAAAGCCGCAGCTTATGAGGCTTGCCTTTGGCATCTTTCCCCTCAGGGATGATGCCAATGCTTTGTCCTTCGACGTATTCCAGTTGTGGATCACCTCCGGAGAGGTCAAAGGTGATGTGCTGAACACGCCCAATCGCTCCTTCTTTGAGCAGGGTGTAGTTCTCTGTGACAGTGCCAAGGAAAGGAGCCTTGGGCTTGTAGGTATTGACCGGAATTTTGCCGTGCGGTTTTTTCGGGGCTGGCGCCGACTTCGGAGCTGGCGCCGACTTCGGAGCTGGTGCTGCCTTTGGAGCGGCGGTTGCGGCAGGTGCCTTGGCAACGCTTGGTTGAGAAGCGGAATCTGGTGCTGGCATGCTGCTGCCGCTTTGATCTGAGCGTGTCACCGACAAAATTTTGGCCCCAGAAGCTGACAAACGCTTGTAAAGCGTGTTCAGGTTGGCCATGGCAACCCGATAAGTCTGTTGAACAGACGTGCCGGAACCGGCCTGGATGCCGCTGGCGACAACCGTGATGAGGGACGTGGACGTTCCGCCGGCCGTGGCGTTCGGCACCTGCATGTCATTCATGCTTGAAGTGGCGCGACTATAGGCGTCGCTTCTGGGTTTCTATGCCCGGATTTCAAATCGAAGTTCTTGTGATGTTTTCCGGATGACTTCCTTAAGATCTGAAAGTTATCTTTCTCATCGGAGAGACGCACGCCGTTGGTTTCCCCACAGGCACTATTCCTAGGTGGGCTTCGTCAAGCCTCACCTGCCAAGTCCGAAGCCATCCAACAAACGATGGAGCGGCTGCCTCATGGGGTTCGCCGCCTGGCCGTGCAGTTGAGAACAGCCATCCCAATTGATGTTCTTTGGGAGGTCCTCACCGATTACGAAAAGCTGGATTCCTTCATTCCCAATCTCACAAGCAGCCAGTTGGTGTTTCGCGAGGGGGCGACTGTCGGCCTGCAGCAAGTCGGAAGTCAGCAGCTCCTGGGATTGCGCTTCTCGGCTCAGGTTCTGCTCGAGCTCACGGAATACAGACCTGAGGGACTGCTGCAGTTCCGAATGTTGCGAGGCGATTTCCGCCGCTTTGAAGGCGCATGGCGGGTACGTTCGCTCCCAGAAGGCTCGTCTCTGTTGTACGAACTCACCGTGCAGGGATGTGTGGGAATGCCCATTGCTTTGATTGAAGAGCGCTTGAGGGACGACCTCTCCAGCAATCTCAATGCGGTTGAACAGGAAGCGATGAGACGTTGGTCTCAATCATGAACGGCCCTTAGCCCATCAAAGTTTTCCCGAAGATGGCGGTCAGCAGTCGATTGCTGAATCAATGAACTAAGTCGTTCTGAAGGGTCCCGCACTCGGCCATCCCACATTCTCTTGAAGTACCCCCAAGGGGATTCGAACCCCTGTCGCCTCCGTGAAAGGGAGGTGTCCTAGGCCTCTAGACGATGGGGGCGAGGCCGTAATCCGGAAGCAGTCTGTGCCTCCGATCACCAAGTCAAGCTACGGGTCAGCCTGACCCTCCGTCAAGACAGCTTGCCCCCATTCCTGTCCTTGCCCTTGCCAGATCGGGACCGTGAAGTAGAAGCAAGCGCCCTCACCAGGTTGTGAGACAACCCAGATTCGGCCGCCATGCACTTCAACGATGCGCCGGCAGACCGACAAACCGACCCCGAAGCCAGTGGTGCGATTTGATGTTTGAGGCAGACGCACACGGTCGAGAAAAATGCGTTGCTGTTCTTCTTCAGGAATGCCTGGTCCGCTGTCGCAGACGCTCACCTCAACCCATTGGCTGGTTCGGTGCAGCATCGTGAGGGTGATATGTCCTCCATTCCCGGTGTATTTGAGGGCATTTTCCAAGAGATTGAGCAAGACCTGACGCATGCGTCGCTGATCGGCGAACACCTTGGGTAGATCGATGGGAATGTCGGTACGGATCTCGACGTTTCTGCCTAGCCAGAGTTTTTCAAGTTCCAGAATCACCTCAGCTGAAACACTTGCCAGGTCAAGTCTTTGGGGATTGAACAAGGTTTCCCACCGTGTTGTTCCCACCTCGAGCAAATCCTTCGACAAGGCTTCCATCTCCTCGAGTCGTCGTGTAATCACGTCTTGAAAACGATTCATATCGATCTGTCCGAGCTTCTGGCTTTGCAAAGCAAGGGCTGCAGCTGTTAAGGGCGTGCGTAATTCGTGAGCCACCATGCGAAGCAAGCGTTCCTGAGCATGAATCCGGTCGATCAACGTTTCGTTTTCCTGACGCAGCACCAGCAGTTGATCCTCCAACTGCAATTCCTTTTGGGTGCGGCTGCCGTCGAGTTCTGTCGGACGCAAACTCAATCCGAGCCCGCTCACCACACCATCCTGTTGCCAACGAGGCACCCATCCTTTGAGCTGCTGCAGGATGTTGCTGCCAGCGAAGACCTGCTTTGGCGCGGGGGACAGCTTGATCAGGGCCGGGGTGACCACTAGACGGTGAAGTTCCAGCAGTTCTGGTTGTTGAGAGGGGTCGGCGACCTGAAGTGTCACTTCAAAGCCCACATCCTCCCGTTCGAGGTACTGAACAAGGGAGCGCAGATCGTTGCCTGATAAGTGATGACGGGCTGCCACAAGCAGCAACTGAAGTTGCTGGCGACCCTTGGGATCGTCATCCTTCACACTGCACTCAATCTGCAAATCGAAGGCTCACCTTATGAGTTTTTGACTGGAACGGCATTCCAGCTAAGACGAATATGAACAGTCCATTGCGCCTACGGCGCGGTCCATGTCGCTTTTTTCCGCGCACAACCGCGTTCAGCTAACGGCCCCGAGCCCGTCTAGCGAATCGCCGTCCATTCAAGTGGACAGCAACCTGCATCGTTGGTTTGCCCGGAATCTCGGCTTATGGCGTTCGCGACGACAGTATCTGTTTAGTGATGACCAGGTGGTCCACCTGGACATGAACTTGAAGATGGAGGCGTTCGCTGAACCCCACGCCGGCGAAACGCGTTATCGCTTTAGTTGGTGGCCAGAGCCGAATCAATCCGAAGACTTTTTTACCCGCAAACCCTGGTACGAGCGTCAAGGCGTTATGGAGGCAACCCTCTGGGGCCACCAACTCCAACGCAGTCGTGGTTACCTGAATGCCGAACCTGTGCGCACCAGTCTTCGCCAGGTGGATGAGCACGAAACCATCCTTGAATCGCACTACCAGCAGTGGGACATCCTTGAGCACATCCGTTTGGTGGATCAAGACCGGTACCGCTATCGAGCGATTTACAGCTGGAAGGATGGCGAACTCGCGATAGTGGAACATCATCACGAAATTCGTCTCGCTGATCCACTACCTCCCATACCGGAGCATTGAGCGGGACACACCTGCCTGACATGGCAAGAAAGATGGGTGAAAATAATTGCGTCTTATCGGTCTCGATCCGTTGAAATTTCGCCAAAAATTGATGGGAGCTCTTGCGGTGCCTGCCCTGCTTGGTATGAGCGGAGTCCCTGCCTTCGCTCAAAAGGCTGCCAATTCGGTCAAGCCAGCAACAAATGAGGATATTTTGATCTACCAGGCGATGGGAACATCGTTCTTCTGCATGTCAGCTCTGGACGGAGTTGAGTTCCCTAAGGCGCTTGGAATTTCAGCCACCACCTATGCCCAAGCCCTGAAGGGCCGTCATAACGGGCAAGTGGCTTCTCTTAAGGGCAAGACTTTGACCGATAAAGAAATTTTTGCTGCCGCTGAGCAGCAAGTTTTACTTCGGGCCATGCAAGCTTGTCCCAAAGCGATTCCTAGTGACGTTCAGGCGAAGGTAAAGGCTGCCTTGAAGAAGCAAGGCGCAACGAAGTAGGCCGCAGCACTAGGCGAGTTGCATTCGGAAGCACTTGCCTGGACTTTTGGTTGCATCACAGCGGTTCGATCCAGCTTTTGTGGGGGGGTCGGGGATGACCTCGACATTCAGGACTCCTCCACAACTGCTTCCAATGGTCCGGCTCACTTCTCTGAAAGCTCTAGCCCTGGTCAGCGCAACTGCGCTTTCTGTCATCACTGGAGTTTCGACTCCGGCACATGCTCAGCATTGGTCCTCGGCTCAGCACAACGCCTATGCCCCTTATGTCTACGGGGATCACCCATACGGTGGTCGAGACATGTATCGCCCAACGACAAGACCTGTCTTGGGTTATTCGGGTTCGCCATACCACAACAACACTGATCCAGTGGCATGGCAGCAGGCCCAACAACGCCAGCGGGATTGCAATCGAGGACGATTGATTGGAGGCATTGTGGGGGGCGGACTTGGTTATGTGGCCTCTCGTGATGATGGTCGTAGCTGGGCTGTTCCATTGGGAGCTTTGCTGGGCTCACAAGTGGGTTGCAACACCGGAGCCGGCCGTGGCCCCATGCCTTGGTAATTGATCCGCCAGGATCGAGGCAGCTCATCGATGCGTCCAATGGCCTTAGCTGCCTCGATTCGTCTGGCGGACTATGCCCCATGGCCGTTCGCCCTTCCGCACATTCGGTTGGATGTTGATCTCCAAGACGATCATGCGTTGGTCACCAGTAGTTTGAGCCTGACGCCTCTGCAGCACGATCAACCGCTCATCCTTCGAGGTGTTGAACTCGTTCCAGTGTCTTTTGAAATAGATGGTGATCTGCTAGCTGAAAGTGCATGGCAACTGGAAGACGATCGACTGATGATCCATTCAGTCCCTGATCATCCTTTTGTTCTGAGAAGTCGGTGTCGCATCGATCCGTTCAACAACACCTCACTCGAGGGGCTTTATGCCAGTGGCGGAATGCTCACGACACAGTGCGAAGCGGAAGGGTTCCGACGGATCACGTTTCATCCTGATCGACCAGATGTGCTGAGTCGCTGGAGGGTCAGGATTGAAGCAAATCGATCTGGATATCCGGTGTTACTCAGTAATGGCAATGCCGTTCAAACGGAAACGTTGCCCGGAGAACGTCATGCGGTTAGCTGGGAAGACCCATATCCAAAACCGTCTTACTTGTTTGCATTAGTAGCCGGAGATTTATGTGAAATAAATGATCGTTTTACGACCGCAAGTGGCCGAAATGTCAGCCTTCGCCTCCATGTAGAAGCCGGGGACGAACCTTATACGGCTCACGCAATGGCATCATTAAAACGAGCGATGAGCTGGGATGAAAAGGTCTACAATCTTGAATACGACTTGGATGAGTACAACATTGTTGCCGTGCGTCATTTCAATATGGGCGCAATGGAGAACAAGAGCCTCAATATCTTCAACTCAAAATTAGTGCTTGCCGACGCTGAAACGGCTACGGATGGCGAGCTTGAACGCATTGAAAGCGTCATTGCGCATGAATATTTTCATAACTGGACCGGTAATCGCATTACTTGCCGTGATTGGTTTCAGCTGTCATTAAAAGAAGGTTTAACGGTGTTTAGAGATCAAAGCTTCACGGCTGACCTTCATTCGGCTGCGGTGAAAAGGATTGATGATGTTGCCATGTTGCGTAATACTCAATTTCGCGAAGACGCTGGGCCAACGGCGCATCCGGTAAAGCCGAATGAATACTATGCGATTGATAATTTCTACACGACAACAATTTACGAAAAGGGTGCAGAGTTAATTCGAATGTTGCACACCTTGCTGGGGCAAAAGCGTTTCATGCAGGGGATGGCTGTCTATGTGCAACGTTTCGATGGAACAGCCGCGACCACAGAGGATTTCGTTCAAGCGATCGTGGATGGTGCCTGTGAGGGGGGAGAGCCTTTGGGCTTTGATCCGTCTCAATTTCGTCGTTGGTATCACCAAGCGGGCACACCACAACTGAATGTGGAGCGTCATTGGGATGCCGACCGTGGGCTATTGACCCTGCAATTGCGCCAGTCCACTCCAGCCACTCCGGGACAAGCTCAAACGGAAAAGCAACCCCTCGTGCTTCCTGTTTCGATGGCTTTGATTGGCGATCAGGGGCGTCTGGGTGAGGAGAGCTTGCTGGTCATGGATGAAGCGGAATGCAGCGTCACCCTCCAGGCGGATCCCGCACCGGCTGCCCCGGCCTTATCCCTATTACGAGGTTTTTCGGCTCCTTTAACGCTGCAGATGGAGGTTCCCTTAGAGGAATCCTTGACGTTGCTGGCATCTGATGACGACCCTTTCAGCCGATGGGATGCAAGCCAGCGATTATTCCGGCAGGTGCTGTTGGCGCGTGCAGCCGGAACCCCCGCGAGCACAGTAGAAACGGCTTTAATCGAAGCGCTTGACCAGAGGATGGCTGCGGCGAACAGCGCCGATGCACTGGAACTGGCGGTTTTAATGACGTTGCCTGGTTTGGCGGAGTTGGAGGCCTTGCAGTCTCCGATCGATCCTCCTGCGCTGTTTGCCGCGGCCCTGGAATTTCGAGCCGTGCTGGGCCGCCAGTTGAACAAGCCGCTGCAAAACCTGCTTGATCGCAGCCGCCACCAGTGGAGTGATCTTTGGCCAAAGGGCCAGGGTGATCGACAGCTCACGGGTTTGGCATGGAGTTGGCTGGGCGCATCGGGGGATGTGTCCGTTCTGCAAGAGGCCCTACAGGCAGTAAGCGGACCCTCAATGACTTTGGCGCGTGCGGCGCTACGCGCTTTGCAACCCTTGAATTGTCCTGAGCGCGATCAGGCCTTGCTCAGGTTCTACGAACGTTGGCAGGAGAAGCCGGTGATTCTTGATGCTTGGTTCTCACTGGAAGCATCCACGCCGAGGCAAGACGGCTTGGATCGTGTGAAGCGATTGTTGGAGCACCCCCGTTTCGATCCTCTTGCCCCCAATTCCCTAAGAGCTGTACTGGGCGGTTTTGCCGCAAATGTTCCCGTGTTCCACGCCATTGATGGCACTGGCTATCGCTTCATGGCAGAGCAAGTGATCGCTGTGGATCAACGCAATCCGATCACGGCCTCACGCATGGTCAAAGTGTTTTCCCGGTGGCGGATGTATGGAACAGAGCGTCAGGCGGCCATGAAAGAAGCGATCGCAGAGTTAGCGGCGACATCGCTGTCTTCTAATACCCGTGAGGTGGTGGATTTAATGATGAACTAAAGACGATCAATTCGAAAAACGATCAATTGGAAAGGCGATCAATTGGAGCTCCATTAATCAATCAAACTAGCCATTTGCTGATTGCTTAGAAAAAAAAAAACACACAATAGACTGGACAAGCGTTACTACTGGATTCATCAGATTTATGCCTGCACTGGTCGAATAAACCAGACCAATGGAGCCTTGTGCCTGGTTCGAGATCACTTCCCTATCGTTGATCTCTCACTGATGATCAAACATGGAATCAAAGCGTTTTTCTCCTGCCTTGAAGGCTAAGTAAGGAGTTCGATAATCCATTTGAATAGCAATTTTATTGTGAACGTCATCCCCTGCAAGTCGCCGAACCACATGCAGTCCAGCATCAATGGCAGAGGTGACACCGCCAGCCGTGATGACATTGCCCTCGTCGACAACGCGTTCACGGACAACCGTTGCGCAGTAACTCTCAAGTTCGAGCAAGCTATTTGGATGCGTCGTTGCTCTTAGCCCGCGAAGAAAACCTGCCTTGCCAAACAAGAGTCCGCCCGTGCAGACTGAGACTTTAAAAGGTATTTGCCTCGCTGTTTTAATCCATGCGATCAAGTTTTGATCATTTTTAATTTTGGATACATAATACGTGCCAGGCATGAAAACAAGGTCATAATCATTAATTGGCTCATTTACTTTGTCCGCCGCAAATCTGAGCCCATGGTCATCTTCAATAATGCTGTCGCAAAGCGAGCAAATGTCGTAACTTAATTCTGGCATAAACCCCATCGTTCTCAGCCTGACAACGGGATCAAGAAATCCAACAAGGTCCAAACCAGTCATGCCTGGATAGACCAAAAAAGCAATGTTCATGGCAGCAATGCTTCGCTTAGACCTATATTCTTAGCGGCTCTATATAGGTTTGAACCACTAAAATTTCGAAAGAAGAATAATGATCACAATCACACCTATTAGCAAAGAGATCCATATCCAGGCTCCACTGGGCTTGTGTCGCGAATGGATGCGTCTTGAAGAGAGCCTTGGCGATGCTCCTAAAGGAGTGCCACAACGCTGGCAGACCAATCGCCCCCCGAGTGAGCGGTCAGCGCGAAAGGCGCTACTGCCACAGTTCTGGCAACGATTGGCTGGCAAAACATCCCAGGAGTGATGACGCCAGCATGCCAGCCTTATTGATTTCAAGCTCACACTGTCTGGAGTCTCGAACTAGATTCGTTCAACAATCAGGTGAGTCCGATGGCCAATTGTGACATTCATTCAATCACCGAGCCCAAGAAGATTGGGGCGTAGATCCAAACGACTGATCCAAACCTCACAGATGACTTGATCAACAATCGAGGCCTAACTACCATCGCAAAAGATCATCAAATGCCCACATTCAAATTGACGCAAGATATTTTCTTCCCCTTATTGTCGATTTCACGACGGCGACGGAAAACATTTCAATCGATGAAGGATTAACCCGAACAACAAGTATGTCTTCCGTTGCTGGGACCAAGCCTCTGCGCATCCGTTCTAGACGAGTGACAAGGGGGATTGCTAACAGTCATCCAACTCACTTCGCCTCAAGGGAGATGGACACTTTGGCTCTGGCATAACAGGCTCAGAAACATGGACCTTCAGTTTCTCCAGAAAGTCCAGAAAAATTCCTCAAGCCCAAAGGTGAATTGCTTTACCATTACGCCTCACATGCTGGCATATTGAATCAATTCTATTGCAGGATTTCCATATCCAGAACAGCGACGGAAAGACAATGTGGGGGAGCGAAGATTGATCGACGTAAGCAAATTGATTCTTTTGCGATGTTTCCAACGAGAGAAAGCAACCTATTGTCCAAGCGTGGTTGTGCGCGGTTCTCGATAGACAGCAAGAGCCGCTAACAGACCAGCTGCAAATCCCCCGGCATGGCCAATCCAGCTCACACCGGCGGGTGATACTCCTGGAA
>MDSW01082894.1_pt1 | contig 11386 bp, 8 predicted proteins | sample 811171 | NCBI WGS metagenome assembly MDSW01 (sample SAMN05326641, study PRJNA326480) | marine metagenome | isolation source: seawater | place: Atlantic Ocean: North West | collected 2012
TAGGTTGGGTGGTGAGATGAGAATTCAAAATCTTAGTTTAAGAGCTGGATACAACAAAATTGGCAGTCCATATAAAGATATGGTTAGAATGCAAGACTCCGATTCTTTTTCTTTTGGTTTTGGATATGATTTTGGAGAAACGCTAATAAGTTTTTCTCATAAAGTATTAAAATCTAAAAAAGGTCACCAATTGTTTGATTCAGGACTCACCGACTTAGCTCAAATAAATACAGAACATAGTTTAACTAATTTATCTTTAATATTCAAATTCTAAACTCCTATTTTAATTTGTGCTAATTAATAAAAATCTTTTATTCTATTAATTAATCTTTAATTATCTTTGTCATAAGAAATATTTATTATGAAATACAACAAGTTTTTTGAAGATCTTGATTTAATAGATTCTGATCACAAAAATTTTTCAATCGAAACTCCTCTTAGAAAAGATGCTTTTGAACTTTCTGATCAGGAAAAAATTTCGATTATTCAAAAGAATGTTAAAGAAATTCTTTACACACTGGGAATGGACATGACAGACGACAGTTTGAAAGGTACACCAAAAAGGGTTGCAAAAGCCTATGTAAATGAACTCTTCGGGGGTTTGAATCCTGAAAATATGCCTGTTGGTTCAACTTTTAATAATAAATACAAATACAGTGAAATGCTAGTTGAAAAAAATATAACTGTTTTTTCTACTTGTGAACACCATCTTTTACCCATTTATGGCAAAGCTCACGTTGCTTATTTTTCCAATAGTAATGTAATAGGACTTTCTAAAATGAATAGAATTGTTGACTATTTTTCAAGAAGACCTCAAGTTCAAGAAAGATTAACAATACAAGTTGTAAAAGCCCTCCAAGAAATTCTTAAAACTGATGATGTTGCATGTGTTATCGACGCAAAACACATGTGCGTTAATTCAAGAGGAATTAAAGATAAAGATTGCAGTACAGTAACAGGTGAATTTGGTGGCAAATTTAAGGACCAAAGTGTGAAAAGAGAATTTTTAGATTATATTCGTACTGAAAGTTCACTTTAACTTAAAATGAAATCTGATTTTTATAAAGATTTAAAAATATACAACTCTCTTACAGGAAATAAGGAACTTTTTGTTCCTATAAACAATAAAATTATAGGAATGTATGTATGTGGTCCTACAGTATATAACAACGCTCACTTAGGAAATTGCAGAACTTTTATTTCATTTGATTTAATTAATAGATATCTAAGTCATTTAGGTTACAAGGTTAGGTATGTTAGGAATTTAACTGATGTTGGACATTTAGAGAACGACGACGATTCTGGTGAGGATAAAATTTCTAAAAAGGCAAGAATTGAAAAATTAGAGCCAATGGAAATTGTGCAGAAGTATACAATTGATTTTCATAAAGTAATGGAAATGTTTAATACACTACCGCCCAATATTGAACCAACCGCTACTGGACATATTATTGAACAAATAGATAGTATAAAAAAAATAATTAAATCTGGAAATGCATATGAAATGAACGGTTCTGTTTATTTTGATGTACTAAAATTCAACGAAAAAGGAAAATATGGTAAACTAAGTGGAAGAAAAGTTGAAGACATGATGAACAATTCGCGTCTTTTAGATGGTAGCTCAGATAAAAAAAATCCACAAGATTTTGCTCTATGGAAAAAAGCTGAAGACAACCATATTATGTTTTGGAATTCTCCTTGGGGAAAGGGCTTTCCTGGTTGGCATTTAGAATGTACGTCTATGAGTAAAAAATATCTTGGAGATTATTTTGACATACATGGTGGTGGAATGGATCTAAAATTTCCTCACCACGACTGTGAAATAGCTCAGTCTGAAGCTATTGATAATAAAAATCCTGCTAAATATTGGATGCATACAAACATGTTAACCATGAACGGCAAAAAAATGTCTAAATCAATTGATAATTTCATTTTACCAAATGAAATATTTTCAGGAAACAACAAGATATTTAGTAAAAAGTTTAGCCCAAATGTAGTAAAGTTTTTCATGTATCAAGCCCATTATAGAAGTGTTTTAGATATCAGTGAAGATGCATTAGTGGCCTCTGAAAAAGGTTTGAACAAACTCTTTGATGGTTATAATTTAATTTCTAATTTGGAGTGCAATAACAAACCTTCCGATTTTGATACTAAAGGATGGATTTCAAAATGTTATTCTAAAATTAATGATGATTTTAACACACCAATGTTAATTGCAGAACTTTTTGAATGTTTAAAATTCATTAATAGTGTCAAAATTTCTTCCAAAAATTTAAATAAAACAGATAAAGAAAAAATACAAAATACATTTGAAGCTTTTATTTTTGATATACTTGGATTGAAAAAGAATAATAAAGAAACACTAAATCATGATAATAAATCATCTGATTTGATAAAATTATTAATAAAATTAAGAAATCAATCAAGAGCAAATAGAAATTTTGAATTATCTGATCAGATTAGAGATGATTTAATGGAGTTAGGCATTCAATTAAATGACGATAAAAACGAGTCATCCTTCAAAATAATTAAATGAAAAGAATAATTGTATATCCTTTACTTTTAATCATCAAATTTTATCAAAAAATCATCTCTCCTCTAACTCCTTCATCTTGTCGTTATTCTCCAACTTGTTCTGAATACTCTAAATTATGTTTAATTAAATATGGGATCATTAAAGGTTCTATTCTTTCTATAAAAAGAATCATAAAATGTAATCCTTGGGGAGGTAAAGGATTTGATCCAGTACCCTAATTTTATTTATATTTAACTAAAAATTATTATGATGTTCTCAAAAATTGATTGGTCCCCAAATGAGATTTTGTTTTCAGTTGGACCAATATCAATACACTGGTATAGTGTAATGTTTATAACAGCTTTTTCATTAGGTTATTATATTATTAATAAGATCTATATAAATGATAAAAAACCTGTAGAACTTGTTGAGCCTCTATTCATTTATATTGTCTTAGGAACATTAATTGGTGCTAGACTTGGAGAAGTTTTTTTCTATAATTGGGAATATTTTCAAAACAACTTAATAGAAATCTTTTTGCCTATAAAAAAAGATCCTAACAGTTCCATGTTGTTCGGAATAATTGATGGATTTAAGTTTGTCGGATACAGAGGGTTAGCAAGTCATGGAGCAACAATAGGTATTATCACTTCAATGTTTATCTACAAGAAAAAGTTTAAATATGATTCCGTCTTATGGATTTTCGATAGAATTGTTGTCCCTATTGCAATTGGCGGAATGTTTGTTAGAATTGGTAATTTCTTTAATTCGGAAATAGTAGGTAATTACACAGGAACTAATTTTGGGATTGTTTTTTCAAATAGAGGTGAAATATTCCCTAGACATCCTGCTCAATTGTATGAGGCGTTTGGCTATTTTTTATTATTTATTCTTTTATGGCAGTTATACTGGAAAACTAATTTCAAAAATAACAAGGGATTTCTTTTTGGACTTTTTCTAATATGCTTATTTACTATTAGAGTGTTGGTTGAGTTTGTTAAGGAAAGCCAAGGTGGTTTTGAAGATCAAATTGGAATTTTAACCACTGGTCAATGGCTAAGTATCCCCTTTATTTTAATTGGGATATTCTTTATGATTAGGAGTAAAAAAAATATTTAAATTATTTTTTTAAACTTTTTCTCAATGTATCAAACATTACTGGCGTAGCAATGAAAACAGAGGAGTATGTTCCTACCATTACACCAATAATTAGAGCAAACATAAATCCTTGAATAGATTCACCTCCAAAAATAAATATTGCCAAGAGAACTACTAAAGTTGTAAACGAGGTGTTTAAAGTTCTACTAAGAGTAGAATTTAAAGCTCCATTTACAGTTTTATTGAACTCCCAAGATTTATTAATTAATCTAAATTCTCTAATTCTATCAAATACTACAACTGTATCATTTAATGAGTAACCTATAACTGTAAGGATAGCAGCAATAAACGCTTGATTAATTTCCATATTAAATGGCATGAACGAATATGAAATAGAAAATACTCCTAAAACAATTAAAACATCATGAAAAACAGCCGCAACTGCACCTAGCGAATACTGCCAATCTCTAAACCTCAAAAGAATGTACAAGAACACTACTAGTAGAGAGCCAAATATTGCAAATACTGAATTTTTCTTAATATCATCCGCTATAGTGGGACCGACCTTTGAGGATGACATAATTCCTACTTGTTTATCCTCTGATCCATTAACAAAATCATCATATGAAACATCCTTAGGAAGGTATCCATTTAAAGATTCAAACATTTTTTCTTGAATTTCTGTATCGACCTCAGAGCCTTCAACATCAACTTTAAAATTTGTAGTAATTTTAAGCTGATTATCAGAACCATAAGTTTTGGCTTCAGCGTTGCCAAAAACTTCAATTAAATTATTTTGAATATCTGCAGGGTTGACGTTATCATTAAATCTTACAGTGTATGATCTTCCTCCAACAAAATCAACCCCTTGATTTAATCCATTAGTGAAAAGAGAAAAAACACCTATTGTCAATAATGATAAGGAAAACATATAAGCAAATTTTCTTTTTTCTAGAAAAGTTATAGTTAAATTCCTGAATAAGTTTTTTGTTGTTTTAGTGGAAAAATCTAAATTTTTTCCTTTACTAATTCTTGCGTCAACTAGCATTCTGGTTATAAATATTGCAGTAAATAAAGAGGTAGCTATACCAATTAGAAGAGTTGTAGCAAAGCCTTTAATTGGTCCTGAGCCAAAAACAAATAATATTAAAGCTGTTAGTCCGGTTGTTATGTTTGCATCTAAAATGGAGGACAGAGCATTACTAAAGCCGTCGCTAACTGCTTGCTTTTGGCCTTTTCCTTTTGTTAACTCTTCTCTAATTCTTTCAAATATTAGAACATTTGCATCAACTGACATTCCTATAGTCAATACAATTCCTGCAATTCCAGGAAGAGTTAAAACTGCACCTAAACCTGCTAAAATTCCAAAAATTAATACAATATTTAAAACTAAGGCAGTGTCGGCATATATACCAGCTCTTCCGTAATAAAAAGTCATCCATATTAAAACTAATAATAGTGCTATTGCGAATGAATTAATTCCCCTTTCAATATTTTCTTTTCCAAGAGAAGGGCCTACAACTTCAGATTCAATAATCTCAGCTGATGCAGGTAGCTTACCAGCTCTTAAAACATTAGCTAGGTCAATTGCTTCATTCAATGTAAACTGTCCTGATATCTCGGACCTTCCGCCGGAAATTGCTCCTTTTGAAACACCAGGTGCAGAATAGACTATTTCATCTAGAACTATTGCAATATTACTTTTGTCCTTGTATGCGTTTCCTGTCATTTCTTCCCACTTTCTAGCACCTTTTCCATTCATTTGCATGGATACAGCAGGAGAACCTACTTGATCATAGCTTTGAGTAGCATCAACTACAACACTTCCACTTAACGGAGGCTCATCACCTCTATTTGATTTTATGGCATATAAATCAACTATCTTTGTGTTAGGATCAGGCTTTCCGAATAAAAATTTTGTGAATCTCATTTCTATGGGTAATAGTTGTCTAATTTCAGGCATCGACAAATATTCTTCAATTTTATTTTGATCTTTAGCAAAAAATTGTGCTATTACAGGTCCTCCCTGATACCCTGTTCCTACTATGTAATCGAACAAAGGGTTTTTTTGAGAAGTTATGGAGTCGTTAGCTTCAACATCTGCTAATAAATCATCTATTTTTGAAGTTTCATTATTTTCAACTTCCACTTCATCTAGAACTAAAGTTTCTTTTAAAAGTTCGTTAGCTTGAGAGAGAAAATTTAAAAAAGAATCATTCTTTTCCGTAACCCAAAACTCTAATTGGGCTGTACTTTGTAATAAGTTTTTTACTCTGGCCACATCTTTAGCACCGGGAAGTTCTACACGTATTCTACCAGAATTTCCTAATCTTTGAATGTTAGGCTGCGTTACACCAAACTTATCTATTCTTTTTCTTAGAACTTCAAATGCTGAAACTATTGATTCATCAATTTTTCTTCTTATAATTGGTTTTACTTCAGCATCCGTCATTTCAAAATTAATTTCCTCACTTAGAGATCTATTTGCAAAAATATCTGGTGAAGCTAAATTGGTGTCGCCTTTGATCAAGTCAAATGAAGTGAAAAAAGATTCTAAATAAGTATCATCACTTTGTTTTTGTAACTCATCGGTATTGTCAAGAGCTTTGTTAAAAACAGGATCACTTGAATTTTCAGATAAGCCTTTTAAAATATCTTTTACAGAAATTTGTAGAGTAACGTCAATACCTCCTTTTAAATCTAAGCCTTTATTAAGTTCTTTTAATTTTGAATTTTTATAACCAAAATGGTTTTCCTTTGTTGATTCAGAAATAGAATCAAGATAGTTAGTATAAAGTTCTTGTCTTTTTTCTGAAAAATTTGATTCATTTTCAGAGACTGAGTTTATTGAATATTGTTTAGCGTTATCTTCAACACTAGAGCTTAAGAAAGTAAATGAAATTTGATATAAGCTTACTAAGCCAAAACAAAAAGCAAAAAACTTTATGAGTCCATTATTTTGCATAAAATTAAATTTAAGAAAATTTCTTTTTTAAAAACGAGCAAATATATGATTTCCTACAGGATAAAGCAATTAATAATAATGCTTAAGATATGAGTTTGAAATATTAATTAGCTTTTAATGCCAAGTTCATTCTTCTTACTGCTTCAGCACTTTGGCTAAATTTAATCATTTCTTGATCGTTTAAATCTAGATTAATAATTTTCTCACAACCATTCTTTCCAATAATACAGGGTACTCCTATACAAATATCATCTTGATTATATTCTCCGTCAAGAAGAACAGAACAAGGAATTATTCTTTTTTGATCGTTTAGTATTGAATTTACCAAATAAGCAACCGAAGCCCCAGGAGCATACCATGCAGAAGTTCCCAATAAACCAGTTAATGTAGCACCTCCAACCATTGTATCACGAGCCACTTTTTCAATTTCTTCATCAGATAATAATTCTGAAATTGGAATTCCGTTGTAACTAGCAAGTCTAGTTAACGGAATCATTGTCGTATCCCCATGTCCCCCAATAACCATCCCATGAATATCATTTGATGGTCTATCTAGAGCTAAAGATAAATAGGTTTTGAATCTTGAACTATCTAAAGCTCCTCCCATTCCAATAACTCTATTTTTTGGTAGTCCTGTTGAGTTTAAAGCTAAATATGTCATAGTATCCATCGGATTAGACACGACAACAATAATGGCGTTACTCGAATGTTTTAAAACATTTTGTGAAACATCCTTCACGATTCCCGCATTTATACCGATTAGTTCTTCTCTGGTCATGCCTGGTTTTCTGGGTATACCTGAGGTAATGACTACCACATCGCTATTTGCAGTAATTGAATAATCTCCAGTAGTTCCAACAATTTTAGTATTAAAACCTATTGTAGTTGATGTTTGCATCATGTCTAGAGCTTTACCCTCAGCAAAGCCTTCTTTTATATCCAAAAGGACCACTTCACTTGCAATTGATTGAGATGCTATGACATCAGCACATGTTGATCCAACATTTCCTGCCCCAACTATTGTAACCTTCATATATTTAATTATTTTTATTATACATCGATATTTGCATAAGTTGCATTTTTTTCAATAAACTCTCTTCTTGGTGGAACCTCATCTCCCATTAGCATTGTAAAAACACGATCTGCTTCAACCGCATTATCAATAGTTACTTTTCTAAAAGTTCTAAACTCCGGATTCATTGTAGTTTCCCACAACTGAATAGCATTCATCTCTCCAAGACCCTTGTACCTTTGAATAGTAGCTCCTTGCCCAAAGTCATCTAAAAATTTATCGCGTTCTTCGTCGTTCCATGCATATTGTTTTTTTGCTCCCCTTTTAACTAAATAAAGAGGGGGGGTTGCAATAAATATATTACCATTCACAATTAATTCTTTCATATATCTAAAAAAGAAGGTTAAAATAAGCGTAGCAATGTGACTCCCATCTACGTCGGCATCACACATAATAACAACTTTGTGGTATCTTAATTTTTCTAAATTTAAGGCTTTACTATCTTCTTCCGTGCCAATTGTAACCCCCAATGCAGTATAAATATTAATAATTTCTTGGTTTTCAAAAACCTTGTGTTGCATTGCTTTTTCTACATTTAATATTTTCCCTCTCAAGGGCAAAATGGCTTGAAAGTTTCTATCTCTCCCTTGTTTTGCTGTTCCACCAGCAGAATCACCTTCAACTAAAAAAACTTCACATAATTCTGGATTTTGCTCAGAACAATCAGATAATTTTCCGGGCAATCCTCCTCCACTCATAACAGTTTTTCTTTGAACCATTTCTCTAGCCTTTCTAGCAGCATGTCTGGCTTGAGCAGCTAAAATGACTTTATCAACAATAATTTTAGCATCATTAGGGTTTTCTTCTAAATAATTTTCAAGCATTTCAGAAACAGCTTGAGAAACTGCAGAGTTAACCTCTCTGTTTCCTAGCTTAGTTTTAGTCTGTCCCTCAAACTGAGGCTCAGCAACTTTAACTGAAACAATAGCTGTAAGACCCTCTCTAAAATCATCACCAGCAATTTCAAATTTCAATTTATCTAACATTCCAGATGAATCAGCGTACTTTTTCAGAGTGGAGGTCAAACCTCTTCTAAAACCTGCTAAATGAGTTCCACCTTCATGAGTGTTGATATTATTAACATAAGAATGTAAATTTTCAGAAAATGAAGTATTATAAATCATAGCTACTTCAACCGGTATATTATTTTTCTCACCTTCCATTGAAATCACATCTGATGTTAAAGGCTCTCTATTTTCATCTAAAAAACGAATAAATTCTTTTAAGCCTTCCTCAGATTTAAAAACTTCGGTTACAAATTCACCTTCAACCTTTGATCTTTTATCAGTTATAGTAAGAGTAATTCCTTTATTTAAAAAAGACAACTCTCTTAATCTATTAGACAAAGTTTCATAACTATATTCTTGAACTTCTTTAAAAATAGACTTGTCTGGTTTAAAGGTGACCTCAGTTCCAGTTTTATCAGATTTTCCATCAGATTTAACGGGATAAATAGATTTACCTTTTTCATACTCTTGAATCCATATCTTACCATCTCTATAAACTTTAGCTGTCAAATGATCAGAAAGTGCATTTACAACAGAAACACCAACCCCGTGTAAACCACCAGATACTTTATATGAATCTTTATCAAATTTACCTCCTGCACCAATTTTAGTCATTACAACTTCAAGAGCAGAAACTCCTTCTTTTTTATGAATTCCGACTGGGATTCCTCTACCATTATCTTCAACAGTAATTGAATTATCTTCATTTATAAATGTTTTTATTTCAGTACAATGACCAGCCATTGCCTCATCTATAGAATTATCAATTACTTCGTAAACTAAGTGATGTAATCCCCTAACTCCAACATCACCAATGTACATCGATGGACGCATTCTAACATGCTCCATTCCCTCAAGTGCTTGAATACTGTCAGCAGAATACTGATTCTTATTAATTTCTTCGCTCATTTTATGTTTTTTAATTAAATAAAATTGGTTATTCAAATATAAGAAAAATAGCAATCGAAGTACCCATCCTAACAGGAAAGAATGACCTCAAGTTATCAACAATTTATAAGTGAAAAATTAAAGTATTTTAATAAGAGTCTAAATGAACATTTGAAACTGATCTTCCAGAAGGGTCATTCATATCTTTAAAAGACTTATCCCACTCTAGAGCGATTGGAGTGCTGCATGCAACTGAAGGTACTGATGGTACTGTTTTAGCAGCTGTTTCAGATGGAAAATGAGATTCAAAAATAGATCTGTAATAATATTCTTCTTTTGACATAGGAGTTTGAAAAGGAAAAGTAAATTTGGCATTTTTAAACATATCATCAGAAACCTCAAGATCAACTAGCTCTTTTAATTTATCAATCCAATCATAACCTACTCCGTCACTGAACTGTTCTTTTTGTCTCCATGCCACAGATTCAGGTAAATAATCTTCAAAAGATTTTCTTAAAACCCATTTTTCCATTCTTTCTTTATTAATCATTTTATCTTTAGGATTAATTCTCATTGCTACATCCATAAATTCTTTATCTAAAAAAGGTACTCTTCCCTCAATACCCCATGCTGCCAAAGATTTATTTGCTCTTAAACAATCATATTGATATAGCTTTTCTAATTTTCTGACGGTTTCTTTATGAAATTCTTCCGCATTTGGTGCTTTGTGAAAATATAAATACCCCCCGAAAATTTCATCAGCACCTTCACCTGATAAAACCATTTTTATTCCCATAGACTTAATAACTCTAGCCATAAGATACATTGGAGTTGAGGCTCTAACTGTTGTTACATCATAAGTTTCCAAATGAAAAATAACATCTTTAATAGCATCTAAACCTTCTTGAATTGTAAAAGTAACTTCATGATGAATTGATCCAATATGATCTGAAACTAGTTTAGCGGCTTTTAAATCGGGAGATCCTGTAAGCCCTACGGCAAAGGAGTGTAATTGAGGATACCAAGCTGCTTTTTGATCATCTGATTCGATTCTGTTCTTTGAATACTTTTTTGCTAAAGCAGATGTAATTGAGGAATCTAAACCTCCAGATAATAAAACACCATAAGGAACATCACTCATTAATTGCCTGTGAACAGCTTGCTCCAAAGCTTCTTGTAGCTCATCAATATTAGTTTTATTTTCAGAAACTGAACTGTATTCCATCCAATCTCTTTTGTACCATTTAACTGGCTTAGAATTATCTTTGGTCATATAATGACCAGGTGGAAAAATTTCAATTTTATTACAAACACCCTCAAGTGCTTTTAATTCTGAAGCAACATAAAAAGTGCCAAATTTATCCCAACCAATATACAGAGGAATAATACCCATATGATCCCTAGCAATTAAATACTGATCATTATAACTATCATACAAAACAAATCCAAAAATCCCATTTAAATCATCTAAAAAATCAACACCCTTTTCTTTATACAGAGCTAAAATAATTTCACAATCTGAACTAGTTTGAAATTCATATTGAATGTTTAAATCGTCTTTTAAATTTCTGTGATTATAAATTTCACCATTGGCGGCTAAAATCAACTTTTTGTCGGAGCTATAAATAGGCTGATTTCCTGATTGAGGATCAACAATAGCTAGACGTTCATGAGCTAATAAAACATTTTTTCCGCAGTGAATACCGCTCCAGTCTGGACCTCTATGTCTAACCTTTTTGGACATTTCCAAAACCTTAGGTCTAAGCAATTCAACTTTTTGTTTAATTTCTAAAGCACAAACTATACCGCACATAAAATAAATTTTATGCAAATATGATTAA
>MDSW01108167.1_pt1 | contig 11386 bp, 6 predicted proteins | sample 811171 | NCBI WGS metagenome assembly MDSW01 (sample SAMN05326641, study PRJNA326480) | marine metagenome | isolation source: seawater | place: Atlantic Ocean: North West | collected 2012
GGTCAACTATTGCAGGCAAATCTTCATTTATCATTCTACCAACTCTTTCAATATGGTCCTGTACATCATCACTTAATGCTCTAAGTGCCATAACAACTTCTGCTTGTTCTACTTCAACTTCTTCTGCAATCATGTCGTTAATGATGTCATCAAACATACTTTCTTTTTTGGCTTGCTTTTTCTCATCTGAAGTATCGCCAGTTACTTTAAATGTTTCTCCGTCAACTTCAAACTCGTCTTTACCTTGTGCAATAGCATCTTTTCTTGCACCTGTGAATTTATTTTGTTCAGCAACTTTTTTACCAAACATTTGTATACCACCTGAAACTGCATCTTCTTCTAAACCGTTTAAGAAACCAACAACTGCATCTCTGCTTTTGCCACTGACTTCTGCAAACATGTTTAATTTTTCTTCAATTGCTTTTAAGGTGTCGACATCTTCAAGTTCCATTCCAACTTCTTTTGCCATTTCTTTGAATAAGAATTCACCAATATCGGTAGTTGGGAATTCTGCTTTAATTTCTTTATCTTCGTTTGTTCCGCTACAGGCTTCCATGTAATCCTTTGCGGCTTTTAAAACTATCGGTAATACAAATTCATCATCATGTGCATATCTAGAATCTTTTCTAAATCTATTCATACATTCCTTACTTGCTTCATCCATTGTGTATCCGCTGTCCATAAGTTGTTGAACTTCTTTAACAATGCCGTCTCTCATTTCTTGCATCGCTGGACTTTCTGCATACATTCCTTCTTTAAGCATAACATCTATAACATCTCTTACGCCTAAGAATTTAGCATAGTCTGGATCTAAATTGAATTTTTTATTTGTATTTCTGAGTCTCACAATATGTGATTCTGCTTTTTCTTTCACAGTTTCGAGTTTAGACTTGGAATGAAAGCCTGTTACCTTTACACCGTGATTTTCCTTAAGATATGTATTAATTTCTCTAATAGTATCTTGAGGACTTTTATTAAAATTTGTAATTTTCATGTTCTTTCCCGATAAAGTTTAAAATTATAAATGTATTTATCAAAAAGAACTAAAATGCTGTAGAAAAAAAATACTATTAATAAGAGGAATGGATATGTGCATGGAGAGAATCTTTAGCATTTCTCAATTTCATAAGTGATATTTCTGCTCTGCTTTCTGTTGAATAAAATTTTGTTGTGTCTTTTGTGGTTTTCATAGTATGCCTATAAAAAATTAAATCACTGTAATGTTTTGCAACATCATTTTGATATGTGTTTAATGCTTTATGGATAATTTCTACTGTAGGCGGTATCTTTCTCTTTGGTGTTCTAGTCAATGTCTTTGTAATACGCCTTGCAGTCTCTGGCAAATAAATGTCTTTGAACACAGGTTGTCTAGAACTTGCTTCTACTATGTCAAATAATCCAGTCTTTTTTTCAACAGAAAAAAACAAATTTTTAGATAGAACTTTTTTAGTTGCTTTTTCTAATTTTTCTGCAACTTTGTTTTTATCTATATTATTTTTCTTGCGGGTATACTTTGAATTTCGCTTTGCCATTGTCATTTACTCTTAATACTAACCCACGTTGTCTTAATTGTTGAGCAGTATATAACTCATTTTCATTGAGCTCATATTCATATATACCTTTTTCACATGATAATTTGTCAAAGAAGTGAAATTCTTTAGAACTTACAACTGTGGGACCATTTTTAGAAGATAAAACTCTCATATTATCTCTTAATTAATTTCGATTTGGTTTTTGGGCCTGGTTTTTTGTGTGCATGTTTTGTTTTTTTAGGTTTTTTAGGTCTTTGAACAACTCGCTGTACGTCATTCACAACAGGTTTAATCACAGTTGCTACTGCACCTGCACTCATGCCACCGACTGATGCTGTTTCACTTATTATTTCTGAAATCTTCATACTTGTATTTATGCATTTTTAAAAATTTTATTGAAATCCGTGTACACCGTCAACCAATTATTCAAATCTATTTTTATTTTTTCAACAATTTCTTGTGAATTATGTTGAAATATTTTGTAATTATGTTCTGCACATTGTTTATTTTGTAATACTACCTGCTCCCATATCTCATTATTATCTTTTTTTATGTATAAAAATTCTAAAATATCAATAAGCATGTCTATTTTATCAAAAATATCTATAGTTGTATCATAAAAACTTTGATTCGGAAATAAATGTTCATATGTTTTATATCCCATAGTTCTCAAATGTTCATAAATCCGTGCTGGTCCTAATATAATGAAAGGCTGTTTTAAAATTATTGGTTTAAAAACTTTTTCTGTAAAATACAATTCTTGTCCAGCACTTGATTCTGTAATTAATTGGAAGTCGCAATCTAAAATACCTTTTGTGTCTCCAAAAGTTTTCATATGTACAACATCTTCGTTTCTGTCATCATAACTTATTGGATAATGTTCCTTTAATTTTTCTAAGTATTCTATTGCAATTTTAATTTTTTCTAAACTGGTATAATTGTCAGACACATATTTCATTGTATTTGTTACTACTTCATCAAAGTCTACATTGGGTGTACTCAATATTGAATCCATATTACGATTTAATAATGCTCCTAGAAGCAATATTCGGTGTGGTCTGGGTGCATTATTTAAACAACTGAAAAGATGTGTTTTAGGAGTATCAAAATCGAATTGATTATCTACTTTTAATTGTAACATTGCATCTTCTTTGTAATTCCTTGTGCATAAAACGTCATATGTGTCGTATGCAAACGTTTTAAATATATCTGATATATTGACACAACTATTACCATAAAACACCTTAGACAGGGCGTAATGCGTTGTAATTTGATGTATGAACTCAAATATGTTTTTGTCGCAATGACCTTCAGCACTATTTTCAAACAATATTATTGCGTTTGGATTATCTGCTATATGGTCAGGAATTAATTTGTGTATAAAATTATACTGTTGCCAGGTGTTAAAAATCACATCAGAAGCAAAGCCATCTAATGAAATTACATGCAAAACAGGTAAATTATTGTGCAAGTCTTCAGTCCATTCAAAAAACTCACTCATTCCAAATAAGGTATCCATAGAACTATTAGGGACATGTGATACATCATGTCCACATGCACTCATAAATTTTTTAAAGGGATTCTCTATTTTGGATAATTTCACAGTAGTATTTAACTACTTTTTATTACGTCCTGACTTCATGTTGGCACACCAATGATACATTTTTCCTTTCTCGCCACTGCTGTCTTTTGCTTTTTTGCGTAGACTACTCACTGAGCCTTTGCAACTGGCTCCAGCCTTCTTTACTCTACCTGGTCTACTTTTGCCTTTCACTTTGCCGTCAGCAAAGTTTTCATTTATTCGGTTTAGTTCATCTATAAATGGTTGTGGGTCCATATCCTGATTTTCAAACTCATCTATAAAGTTTCTTAATTCATCTTGGTATGCTTTTTTTAAAATTTTTGGATCTTCTTTGCCTGTAAAATTGCTAAGACCTTTGTGAACTGTATTAGCATTATCATCATATCCATGCTCATGTTCTCTGTCGTGAGTCATATAGTCCCAAACATCTTTGAGCATTTTAACACCATTTATATTTACATACTCTCTTTTTATATAAGTGCCTGGAAAATTAATAACTTCTGCTTCTGACATTTTAGATTTTAGTAAATCTTTAAAATAGTTTTCCTGCATTACTGCTCTATCACTTGTTTTATCTTTGAATACATCCATTACTTTTTCTATGTCTGCGTCAACTATAATTGCAGGAACACGTTTAATACCTAGTATATTAGCGGCATCATATCTATGATGACCATTTATCAAGTATCCTCTTCTATCTAGAATAAAAGGTCTGTCTGCTTTTTTAAGAAATACGTCTTCTGCTTTTTTACTTAATCCATCTACACGTTGAGTTTGTACAGGTTTAATTTTATCTATACTGATTGTACCTTCTTTGTATTTTAAATCTGATTTATCTAAATGTTTTCTTCTAATTTGTGGCAATTGGTTTCTATCAAAATGTTTATCACTAACACTTCTACTATAACTTTCTTCTATGCCTTTTCTTAAACGTATAACACCACAGGCAAGTCTTTCTCCTGCATTACCTGTTTTTAAACTTTCTTCATCTCCACCCAAACCTAAGTCATCTTCGTCTGCATGTATTACCATTGCTCTGCCTACAACACTTCGGTCACCACTTAAATCAACACGTCTTGCAACAATTTTAAAACTAGCAATGCCTAATTCATTTGCAACAATATTGCCTAAGTCGCCAACATGCCCATTTGCTAAATCTCCATGGTCAACTCCGTCTGGATTGTAATGACCTCCAGCACTATCACAACCATCACTAAGGTCACCAAACTCATGAATATGTATTCCGTGTTTGCCAGGTGTAAGTCCTTTTATTTGTCCTCTGATTATTGTAGGTTTGTTTGGTTCTTGTTTTAAAACAATACCGCCTGATATATCACCTTCAACATGTTCTAATTGAACTACTGCTTTTATTATTTCTTCTGCTTCACTGATTGTGTTTAAAGACTCGCACTGGCAACTCTTTTCTTTTGTTCTAGGGCATTTTTTAAAATCGGTTATTCGCATTATCTAATTGCATATTGTGGCGATGCTTTCATTTGGTCATCATTCCACGAAATGCCTCCTGTAACTTCTACTTTGCCTTGAGCAATAGCCTTAATCATTTCATCTCTATTATTAATAATATAATAAGACCTTGTATTACTGTTTATGAATAATATATTTTCTACATTGTCTTCTATGTTATAACTTTCATATGCCAAACCTGTGTAGAAACTCCATAGTCTTTGCATAGATAATGTGCCATCTTCATTAGGCATTTTAGCAACAATTTTTTCAAAATCAGGCACACGTTTCCAACCAGGCATTATACCTTTTATAACACCTAATAATAATTCTGTGGTTTTCTTTTTGTCGCTATATGGCTCTAAAACTTCATCATTTAAAAATTGAATACCTTTTGCATTAAAATTATATCTACTTGCTTGTTTACCAGCGGCAGATGTGTATTTCATAAATCCAGGTTCTTTAGCGGCTTCTGATGGATTTTTATTTGGATTTAGTTCTCCAATTTTAGGATGAATCTTTTTGATACCTTTTTCCAAAGGTCCCCAACCATTCGTTCCCGAACTTATACCTTTACTGTTTAATCTAGCACCATATATGGAATTACCTACTTTTCCGCTTTTCAATCTTTTAAAGCCACTACCTTTTAATTCGTACATTACTCCATCAATTTCTAAGTCACCATGTGATTCTGCTTTTTTAGCCGGGTTACCAAATATTGCAAGTCCCACTTCTGCAGGACCATAGTTACCACTTGTAGTACCACCTGGAATAAATTCAAAGATGTCACCTTTGAAATAACTATCAAAAATGTCTAATACTTCTTTATCTAAATTTCGATTGATATGGTCATCTATTTTACCTTGTTTAGCGGATACCAATGCCTTAGTATCAATCAGTTCACCGTTCATTGCATGGGTTAATAATTTACCTAATGCAACTAAAGATACTTTTTCATCTTCTTCAATTCCGCTGATAATACTGTTTAACTTGTCTGCTATACTGTTTTGTACTTTATTAAAATTAGATGCTTCATATTTGTCATCTGCAATACCTTCTGCTTTTTTAACTAACGCAACTACCTGTTTCTTTAACTGAGTTTTTGCTTTACGCATATCTATTTCACGTTGCTCGCCACCCATTTTAATTGCTGTGTCTATATCAACTTCTCTAGCAGTATAACTCATAAGTTCTTTTTCTAATTGGTCTATTTTGAGTTCTAATTTTTTAAGTTCTACATTTAATGTATTACATTTATCCTTTAATTTTGGTTGCAAACATGCCTGCTGTATATCTCTTTGCAATATAGCATGCCTAACAACTTGAGTTCTAAAATCTGAAACAAGTTGAGCAGGTGCTTCTGATAAAATACTTTCATTGAGTTTTACTTTAGATTTTACTTCTTCAGGTAATGCACTAACATAAAATCTTAAAATATTTCTAGCACATGCATCATCACCTGCTTCTGCTCTCAGATTTCTAAATGAATCCAACATAGCAGGAATAGGAATAGCCTGAAATGCCAACATTTGTTTTTTAAGATCACCTACAGGAAAATGGTCTGCTAGTAATTTATTGATAATTTCAATTTTATTAAAATCATTTACACTTTCTTTCGCCATCTTTGTTGCTGTTGCATACATAACTGCTTTAGCATCTTTACCATAACGTTTTTCAAAATCACCTTTGTTTTTCTTCATGCCTTTAACATATTTTTCCTTATCTTTCTTTTCATCCTTTGTTAAAGGGCGTTCTAATACTTTAGAGTTTTCTAATATTTGTATTTGTTCTTCTAAAGATAATTTGTCAAACTTATCAAATACACTTTCTCTGGAAAGCATACTGACTCTGTCACGTTCTGCTCTTTGTTGTTGATTTGCATAAAATTGTCTGCCTCTTGCTAAGTGACCTTGAAAATCATTTGGTTCTTCACCTGCTAATTTTTCTTTCATCATGCTTTGTAAAACAGCCTTTTTGAAATCTTCATCATTGTCTGGATTTGTAAGAAAATCTACCAGTTTGTTTACGTCGGGTCTCAATATATAATTTGCCATACCCGAATTCATCATCCTTTCAAAATCAATATATTTGGACCTGGCTTTTTCGTAATCTGCTTCTGTGGTTGTATTGGTATATATGCTACTAACATCGTCGCCGTCACTTCCGTCTGCATTCTTTCTAAAATAGTTTCCACCACTTACATTGTAGTTGGTTTTTATGTATTCGTATGCCATCTTGACTGCGGCGGCCCATCTTTCTGTGCCTATTGCTTCTGGATTTTTTGGACGCCAGTTGTGGTCACTATCGTAATGGTTATAAACTTTTTTTAGCAAGTTTACACCTTGGTCATTTACTCCACGTTCTATTTTTAAATAGTCTGCTAAATTAGTCCAATTTGTTTTATCAGCAACATCAGCCGATGCGGCGCCTTCCATTCCTTCAACACCACCTGCTCTAATTAAACTTTCTACACTATTATGTTCTTTTGCAAGTTGTTTTTCAAGTGCTTTGGCTTTTTTGCTTAATTCAGGATTATTGGCATGCCAAGCCGCTGATGCACTAAATTCAAAAGGTTCTCCATATGGGCCATTGATATCTTCTCTAGGAAGTATAGGATCATCTCCTAACCCTTTCATACCCTCTCTGCCATCACCGTTTTCTTCTGTGAATTTAACACCTACTTCTTGTAATGCATCTTTAATAGTTTTTCCTTGACCAAATACTGCATTAATATTTGAAAATTTTGCTTTAAGTGTTTCAAAATCTGTCCTATAAATACTATCAAACTTTCTTTTAATAACTGTGGCTTTAGATATTCTCCAACTGGTAGGATTTTTTTGCCTATAAGGTCCGGCAAGAACTTTTTCAGCCTCCTGCATCATAAAATAATGAGATGTTGGTATCAGTATAGCACCGTCATATTGAGATACATAGTTGCTTCTAGACCATGAAAAATATTCTTTTACATCATATTGTCCTAAGTCACCATCTTTTAATTTCTGTATTACTTCATTATTGATTAAAATATCACCACCAAATGAGAAACCAGGAACTTCTACTAAATGACTCGCCCCATGTTTTTTCATAAATGTTTTTTGTTTTTTATGCAAAACTTTTTTCTGAGCAATATCATCTGCTTGACTTGAAAAACCAACACTTTGTGAAAGTTTATCAAACCCTGTTAAAAATTGTTTAATTGCTGATACTCTGTCTTTGATAAGTTCTGGTAATCCACCTATTTTATAAAATTTTGAACCGTGTCTATCTATATTTCTATAATAAGCATCAAATGATCCTCTAAGATAATTTTGAGTAATATCTTTTAATCTGCTTGCCATACTGCCGTCAAATGGATCGTCATTATCCATTTCTCCTCTAACAATTTGATCTAACAAATTATTGATATTTGCTCTAGTTCTACGTTCAAGCCCAAAATATTCATACCCATCTGCTCTGTTTTCATGGTCTGTGCCTTTTAAATCAGGGAGTAGTTCATCTATGTTATCTGCTTGAGCATCCAAACTGTTTGCTTGAATTAATTCGTCCCATAATTTTGCAATTTTTCTTAACATGTCAACATATTGTCCCATGTTATCTTGCTTGATTCTATCCAACTCATCCCAACGAAGCCTCATGTTTTGCATCATTTTGCTGAGAGAATTTTCAATATAATTATCATCACCAGTTCTATCAGGGTTATGACCTTTCCCAACTGGGTGATTCCATTCTGGGTACTTGCTTAAATAAGTTTTAAGTTTTTCAAATTCTTTTTTAATAACTGGATGCCCAGGTATAAAACTAAAAGCATTTTCTCTATTTGCAATTATTTGATAAAAATCTTTATATTCTCTGGTAACAGTTCTGCCTTTTAACTCTTCTAATTCTCTTGTTACTTGATTGTCTTCTTGATCCATCCCTTTTGCTTTTGCAATTACTTGTGCTAATTCTTCAAGTTTCTTTGAATCTTTAAAATCATCACTGTGAACAAAATTCCACATGCCTTTTATTATTGCTTCTGTATCTGGGCCTGATAAAAATTCTGGTGCTTGTATTATTTCTTTTTTAAACAATCTGTCTACACCATTCTTTAATCTACTAATTTTTAATTTAGGTTCTAGTCTACTACTATCCCTTGAGTTTCCAAAATGTAATGCATCTTTATTTTGAAGAATTAATTTACTTAACTCGTCTGGGGTCAATTTAAATCTAGGAAGTGTTTTTCTTAAAGCACCTATTAATCTAACTGATACAGGTTTTCTGTTTTGATTTTGATTCAAATCATATCCTGCTTGTCCAATTGCTACAGACAATCTATCTTTAGCATTTTTCAAACTTTGTTCTGCCCGTTTGCTAGGTGCTGTCCTATCTGGTTCTAAATAACCTCTAAGTGGCTCTTGCACATCTATTGCTTCTCCCATCCAACTTGGATCTCTACCAGTGTCCTTTTTAAATTGTGCAATACTTTGTTTCCATTTTTTGTCTGCATCAGGTTGACTTAATTTTTCATATTCGTTGATATAATGAAACGCCGCATTCAGTTTATCCATAGTGTCTAAGTAATGGTCTTTACCAAACATGTCTTTTAATGCATCAATTAACGGATCATCAAGTCTTTCATCTTTTCCTCTTTCAATTGTATCAGGATCAAGTTCATCTATTTTTCTTAAAATCCTAAATAAAGCATTTGCATAATCTTTAGAATATAATTTGTCACTGGCTGAGGCATTTAATGTTGTTGCATATCTAATAACTGCCTTAGTTGCTAACTCAAATTCTCTGTGATAATCATCACCTCCACCTATTCTAAATTCTATAAGTTGATTGTTTGTGTCCCTATCATTTTGATCTTTAAAATTAATTGAACTAAATTTGTCTCTACTAATACCTTTAGATAGAATCTTTTCTATATCTTTGATATTTTTGACATTATCAGGATTTGATTTAAGTTCTGCGGCTCTTTTTTGCAATTGGTCCATTTGGCTTTTAGCATAACTGTTTCTTGCTCTACCAAACGTGCTTAACAGATATTTGTCGCCTAATAAAACAGCAAGTTTGACAGGGTTAATTTCTTCTCTTTCTTCGCTGTCAATACTCATAGTAACATGTAAACCAGTTGAACTGTTTGTTTCTACACCCTCATTATCAAAAAATTCAAATAATGATTTCATTTCTTCCAACATTGCTTTTGGCGTTTTGTATACCGGAGAAATAATTTCTGCTCCAGTGCCGCCACTTGCTTCAATACTACTATCTGTTTCTACACGCCAAAAACTATTATTAGAACCATAATTGCTGTGATAATCACCATATTCTACATCTGTAAATTTAGAGTTTCTGTCTGCCCATCTTTCAATAATTTCAGAAACTTCTCGAACTCCGCCACCTGACTCAGGATTAGTTAAATAAATATCGAACTCATACAAACAACTATGCCAACTTCCATATTCTGAGTTAGCCCAATGGTCCATATCGTAGTCGTCTCTCACAGTTTCAACTGCTCTATCCATTGCTTCACCGCTATCTCTGATTTCGTCAGCAAGATATTCTCTGAATTCATCTAGCAATTCTTCTTCAACATATTGACGACCCCAGTTCATCAAATCCCAGTCTTCGTACTCATCATATTGATCTTCTGGTAAATCATCTAATATTCTTTCTTTGTAATCTTCTATGTCATCTTCGCTGATTGCACTTTCTATGAACTCATTGAGATAGTGTTCGTCTTCTTCTCTTTCGGATACCATTTCCCAAATAATATCACTTTCATCTTCTGATGCTTTATCTAAAATAAATTCTTCGTATGCATCTTCTATATTTTGAACACTACTGCTACCTTCTTGGTCACGAACAAAATCTTCAATGTCATACCAATTGTATTCGTACAACCAATCGTCTTCTTCGTTATCTGGGTAAATATCTTCCCAAACTGTTTCTGCTTCAAAGCCACATTTGATTGCTGAGTTTAATGCTGAAGTGGCTATTTCTTTTTTGTTGAAATTTATTTCGAATATTGCTTCTTCGCCTTGTTCACGTAATTTGAATTTTCTAGAAAGTTTCTTTAATTTCTTTTTAATCTTGTTTGCTTTGGCTAATTTTAATTTTGAAGATGACGATTTATTTAATTTTCCTAGTTTACTTTCTTCTACATCTACATATACTTCATCTTGAGGATCTACTAAAGTGTATTCACCTTTTGGGTCTTGTACTACAACTTTATCTGGGTTTGGGTTGTCTCCTACTTTGCTGACAACTTTACCTAAGACTTCTCCTTTTTCATCTTTGTATTCTGAGTCTACTTCTATTTCACCTGCTTTGATAGGAGTAAATTTTGGTTGTTCTTGTTCTGGCTCTTTAACATCTAGTCCAGGTGTAGTTGTAGGACTACCTAAATCTTTTTTGGGTGGAGTTTTTTTGTTTACAGTAGGACTTTTTACAGCATTTGCTTTAGCATTTGAACCCGTTTGTTGTTGTGATGTAGGCGTACTTGCGCCTGGCTTCATACCATACTCTGTTAAAACAGACTCTAATGTTCTAACGTCTTTAAATTTCATCGTCTTCTACCACGCCTTAAGTTTGTACTTCTGTTTAAACTTCTTAATCTTCTTGATGCTGGATTTAGTCTTTTTGTTCTGTTTGCTTTTCTGCTGATACGTTTACCCATTCTTGCTTTTGTTCTTTTCAAGGTCATACGTTTTTTCATATTTATAGGTGCTGAACATTGTGAAGGCTTACTCACTACTCGCCCTTTACGTCTACCGCTAGTACACCTAACAGCACGTTTAATCTTCTTTCCCATTCTACGCCAAAC
>MDSW01052689.1_pt1 | contig 11384 bp, 10 predicted proteins | sample 811171 | NCBI WGS metagenome assembly MDSW01 (sample SAMN05326641, study PRJNA326480) | marine metagenome | isolation source: seawater | place: Atlantic Ocean: North West | collected 2012
TCAAGAATTTTATATACTGAAAAACCAGAAAAACATATAGATATTTCCTCGGATATAAGATTTTCCTCCCTTGTGTCAACTTTTGTAAACACAGAATATTATGATATCAGGAAATTAAAACTTGAATTATCTGGTTTAATCACAGGAGTGGCTGATTTAGTTAATTTACCATTTCAATCAGAAAGTATATCATCTTTATCATGTATGCATGTTGTTGAACATTGTGGACTTGGCAGATATGGTGATGTTTTAGATCCTAAAGCTGATCTAAAGGCAATCAATGAATTAATTAGAGTATTAAAGCCAGAAGGAAAATTATATTTTGTAATTCCAGTAGCATCAGAACCCAGGATTAATTTTAATGCACATAGAGTATATAGCCATAAGCAAGTAATGGATTATTTTTCAGAATTAAAATTAATTGAATTTTCATTAATACCAGATGACTATAGAGATGGTATTCTCATCAAAAATCCATCAAACATAATATTAAATAAACAGAAATATGGATGCGGTTGTTATTTATTTACAAAATAATTCAAATCATTAAAAATACATTCTACAAAACCTATGTCTGCTATCATCCGCATTTTAAAAAATTTAGCACTGTCTCAAATATGGGTAATAATGGGAGGCTTGGAAATCAGTTGTTTCAATATGCAGCTATAAGAGCATATTCATTAAAATATAACCTTCCGATTTTATTGCCTAATGATAAATATAATAAAATTTCAAAATTTAATGTTGCATGTAAGTATGTCAACAGATCTTACTTAGAAAATGTAAAAAGAGTCATTTATAACGAAGAAGAATTCGTATTTGATAAAAAAATATTCGTAGAAAATTTAAAATATGATATCAATGGATATTTTCAGAGTGAAAAGTATTTTTTAAATATTAGAGATATACTATTGAAAGAGCTAATTCCATTTGAATCTAAAATAAATGATTATTGTAAAAATTATATACAAAATCTTAGGAATGAATTTCCAGGAAAATTTATTGTGTCTTTGCATAATAGAAGAGGAGATAATGTTCCATCAGATCATAGATATTCGTCTAAAGAATTAGGGGTTTTTAAAGAAAACAAAAATCAATTCCACCCTTTGATGGAAGTAGAATACTTCAAAAAAGCTAAAGATAGGTTTAGTAATTCTATTTTTCTTGTCTTCTCAGATACTGATGTAGATATTGCATGGTGTAAAAAACACTTGAATGACAATCAAACATATTTTTCTGAGGGTCATGATGAAATAACTGATTTGATGCTAATGAAAAATTGTGATCATAACATAATATCTAATAGTAGTTTCAGTTGGTGGGGTGCTTGGTTAAATGAGAACCCTCAAAAAATAGTAATAGCTCCAAAAGTTTGGTTTGGTGAAGCTTACAAGCATTTAGATACAAGAGATTTGATACCCAATGCTTGGGAAGTCCTTTGAAAAATAATCTATTTTTTTAAAAGTGGTATTATGGTGTTTATAATATACTTCTCAATATACTTATGATTACCAATATGAACATTTTTATCGCTTAATTCATAATCTAAATAGCCATCTGAGTCTGTATAAAAGTCGTATATATCAAAAAAATTAAATCCATTCATTGCACAAGAATTTTTTAATACTCTATTCATATATAGAACATATGATTTCCTCGTTTTATCATTACCTAAAAAGGGTAGTTCGGGTACTTCATTATTTAGGTGTTGTTCCTTTCGTATTGCAGGTACGACACTATGGATGAATACTTTAGTTTTATTTACTTTTTTTGTGGCAAGGATAATTGATGAAATATAATTTTTTACTAGTGAATCTATTACGGTTTTATAACCACGATTTTTATGTTTCCATACATGGCACCTACAATCAATTTCACCAAAACAGAAGATAATTATGTCTTTCTTTTTTATTTTAAAATTTTTCAATGAAATGATATCTGGGTTTTCACCAACAGTGAACATTAATCTTGGACCTAATCTATTAGTGTTAATTTCAAAATCTTTTATTCTAATATTTTCCCAAGGAATTTTAGCGTGACTATCGCCAATGGTATGGATAGTAATTTTCCTTTTAAAAATTCTATTAATTAGAGTTGACATTGCCATTATTATTTACACTTTGAATATTTGTTAACTTCAGGAATATAGAAAAAATTAATAACCAAAAAAATCCTTTAGTATCAATTAATATGATTGCATTCAATTCTGAGAAATATATTGGTCATGCTATCCAAAGTATTTTAGATCAAACATATACAAACTTGGAATTGATTATAGTTGATGATGGTTCAACAGATAATACTTTTAGAGTCATAAATAGCTTTCAAGATTCTCGCATTTCTCTTATTATGAATAATAATAACAGGGGGATACCATTCTCAAGAAATAAGGCCTTGAAAGCATCAAGTGGTGAATATATTGCTGTTCTTGATGCAGATGATATATCTTTAAATATCCGGATACATGAACAAGTAAAATTTTTAAAAAACAATCCTAGTTTTGGCTTAGTTGGTGGGTTATCTGAGGTAATAGATAATAATGGTAAGAATATGAATATTTATCAAGGGAAAATAATATCACCTGAAGAAAGCATGGTTCACCTTCTATTCAGGAACTGTTTTATACACTCAACAATTATGTATAAAAAAGATGTGATAAAAGTCTATGGTTTCAATAATGAATTCGATGTATGTGAAGATTATGACTTGATAGTAAATGTAGCTCAGAAAAATAAAGTACAAAACTTGAATAAGGTTGTTTCTCAATATAGAATACATAAAAATAATATATCAAAGACAAATAGACACATCGATTACAATAATAAGAAGATTATCTTTTCTCAGCTTTCCAAAATGGGTTTATCTGTTAACAATTATGATTATAAAATACATAAAGGATTAACAAAGAAAAAAATTCATCATGATAATAATTTATTAATTAGCAGTCTTAAATGGTTGGATAAACTATACAGAGCAAATAAGAGGAAAGAAATATTTCCTAAAAAAGAGTTTTATAAAAAAGTTTCAGGATACTGGTTTAACTTTATAAATAATCCGTTAACATTTAGTCCCAGGTTGTTAATACCGTATTTTCAATCTAAAATTTTGTGGGACTCTAATCGTGGTCCTTTAGAACATATAAAATTTGTTGTTAAATGTATCTTATTTTGGAAAATAGATATTGTTGAAGGGTAAAATATGAATAGCAAAAAAGTTACAATTATAGGCATTGGAAAACTTGGCCTATGTTTTGCTCTTGTGCTTGAAAAAAAAGGGTATAATGTAATAGGTGTAGATATCGATATTGATTATGTTGATAGTTTAAATAATAAAAGCTTTGAAACTTCTGAACCTGAAGTAAAAGACCAATTAAATAAGGCCAAAAATTTTTTAGCCACGGCTGATCTTAGAGAAGGAATTGAATTTTCGGATATAATTTTTCTTTTTGTAGCAACACCATCTTTAGATAATGGTAGATATGATCATAATCAAATAGATAGAGTTGTTGAACAGTTAAAAAATTATAGTTCTATGCAAAAAAAATATCTCATAATTGGATGTACCACTATGCCTGGTTACTGTGATACTGTTAGCGATAGACTCAATCCTTTTGGATATAATGTATCATATAACCCAGAGTTTATAGCACAAGGTTCTGTAATGAAAGATCTAGTTAATCCTGATATATTATTAATTGGACAATGCTCTAAGGATGCTGGTGAATTAATAATTGAAATCTATTCTTCAATTTTAGATAGTAAACCATCGATACATCGAATGAATTTAAAAGAAGCTGAGATCACCAAAATTGCTCTGAATTGTTTCTTGACAACTAAGATTGCATATGCAAATATGATTGGCGATATTGCAAAATCTTCAAAATGTGATCCAGAATTAATATTAAATGCAATCGGATCAGATAAACGGATTGGCAATAGGAACCTAAAGTATGGATATGGATATGGTGGACCATGTTTTCCAAGAGATAATCGAGCTCTTTCTTTATATGCCCAAGACCTTCAAATTGATGCAGTTATTAGCAAGGCATCTGATAGATCAAATAAATTACATTTAGATTATCAGTATAAAGAATTATTGAAAAATAATAGTAAAGATAAACCAATTATATTTTCAGATGTTGCCTATAAAAGAGGAACCGATATAATAGAGGAATCCCAAAAATTAGCATTGGCAATTAAATTATCAGAAGAAGGTTATAATGTAGTGATTAAGGATAATAAGCGTGTAATTGATAAAATTAAGTCATCTATTCCTAATAAGTTTGATTTTCATGAGATTTGAAATCTGATTAAATAGAATAATATAAAAAATGAAGATTTAAAAAAGGAAAGAAAACGTGGCTATTGATTTTAAAATTAAAGAATCTCGCCGTATCAAAGGTGTTTATAAAATAAGGCCTTCAAGTTCAAAGGATTTAAGAGGGGCTATCTGGACATCGTTTTTAAAAAATGAGATAGAGTCCCTTTTACCTAAAGGAATAATATTCAAACACGATAAATTTTCCAGATCTCATCATAATGTTCTACGAGGTATTCATGGTGACAATAAAACTTGGAAACTGGTAACATGTGTTTACGGTTCAATTCAACAAGTTGTGGTTGATTGTAGAAAAGAATCTGATACATACAGAACTTATGAATCATATTGTATTAATGATGAAGATCAATGCAGTATCTTAATACCACCAAGATTAGGCAATGCGCATTATGTGAATAGTAAAGTTGCAATATATCATTATAAACTAGCCTATAATGGTGAATATATTGATGCAGAAGAACAGTTTACATATAAATGGGATGATCCTACTTTTAATATTGTTTGGCCAACAGATAAACCAATTTTATCAGCTAGGGATTCTTGATAAATATATTTAGCTCTTAATGATTATATGCCCTAGGGTGGTTGAGCTACGGAATGTAGACAGAATAAAATATTTTAAAATTCAATAGTAAAATACAAAGAGTCTAATCGTAAATCTATTGTAGACTTTTATAACTTATATTTTTGAAAATAATCTCTAAACATTGCATAGAATAGCATTTTATAAATATGAAAATATCTGTTTACCTTACATCATATAATAAAGAGAGGTATTTACCACATGCAATTGAAAGTGTTTTAAATCAATCGCTTCAACCCTTTGAAATACTGATAATTGATGATTGTTCTACTGACAATTCAATCAAAATCATTAAAGGATATAAAAGTAGATATCCAGATAAAATTAAGTTAATTATTAATGGAAAAAATCTTGGTATTACTAAGACTCGCAATCTAGCCTTGAAACATTGTAAGGGAAGTGTGGTCACTTTTCTTGATGGCGATGATTTATTTTATAAAAATAAATTACTAAATGAAGCTAATATTTTGAGATCCCAAAATAATACCTCTGCTGTTTATTCCAATTTCAATTATATAGATAAACAAGGAAAAATTTTAGGCTCTTTCTCTGATGATAATCATAAACCAGTAATTGGTAATATTTTTAAAGAAACATTTTTAAAAGATTATAATGCTACTTCTGGTAATAATTATATTTATGAAATGTTTTATAAGAACTGCGCGTTAGATATTGGAGCTTATGATGAGAATATACAATTATGGGAGGATTGGGATTTTAGAATAAGAATGTCAAAAAAATATGCGTATGGATACTCTATTAATATTAATTCAGCTTATAGAAAATTAAAAAGTGGTTTACACAATTCTGATAAAGAATCACATTATCGTGAACTAATTAAAGTGTATAAAAAAAATAAAAATCTTTTAAATGATTTAACTACTGAAGAAAAAAATATTGTAAATAATAAGGTTTATGCTCGATTAAAAACATTATTTCTACCCATATGTGAAAACAATTTGAACAATCGTAATTATATGCAGTTTTTAAAAGACATTATTGATTTCCTTTTGACATTTAGAATGAGGAAAGCCATAAAATACCTTATACAATTATTTTAATTAATATTTGATCATGTTTACCATTTTTACAACCACAAAAGATTTTATTGGAGAATTTGATATAATTCAAAAAAATGCTTTAAAAAGTTGGAGAGCTTTGTCTGAAGATATTGAAATTATTTTAATTGGGGAGTCAATAGGAGGGCAAGAGGTTGCGAAAAATATAGACGGTAAATATTTAACTAAAGTAAAAACGTCTCATGAAAATATTCCGACTATTGGAGGCTTATTTGAAATTGCAGAGGCAAATGGTAAATATGATATATTATGCTATGTAAATGCAGATATTATTTTACCCGGATCGCTTTTAAACGTTTTAGAAGTATTAAAAAAGATTAATAAAAGATTTTTAGCTGTTGGTCATCGATGGGATTTAGATGTTAATGAGTCTATTGATTTTAAAAGGTCAAATGATACAGAGAAATTTTGGAGCTATGCTAAAAATAAATCAATTCAACATGCTCCGACAGGTATTGATTATTTTATTTTTAGAAAAAATACATTTAAGAATATTCCTCCGCTTGCAATAGGTAGATTTGGTTGGGATAATTGGTTACTATGGAAGACTAGAAGAATGAGAGTCCCATTAATTGATTTATCAGATGGGATTTTTGCGATTCATCAAAATCATTCTTACAATTTTAAAGGATTTGAATCTAAAAATGATGTTCTTAGTAGCAATGATGGGTTATTAAACCGGCAAGTGATTGGTGGGAATACTTTAAATCTTTTAGATGCAAATTATTATTATTCTAATAGTAGTATAAAGAAAAACAATACAAAAGAATTCAAAAATAGAAACTTAGGTAAACTACCTGTGATTTTTCCTGAATTATCTTTTTTATTAACTATTTATAAAAAAATATATCGAAGGTTGATTTCCTTTAAATTGAAAAGGATTTTCTCATTTTTATAAAGTATTAAAGTAATTAGTATGTCAAAAAGTGGATATAGGTATTAAAGATAAAATACGCCAATAAAGAAAATTGATTGCATTTGTAGATATATTGAATGATACATCTTTAATTAAATCTGATTCGCTTGAATATATAGATATAGTAGACCTATTAATTTCCATTGAATAATAGAGCAAATAAAAAGATGCTCCAAGATATGTATTTAAATAATCAGTTATTGGATAATTAATAATTTGATTTGTTAATATATATTTTCTCATGATTAAAAATCAATCATCTAAAATTAAAAACTGTATATCCATAGGAATAACTGCTTTTAAATGTGATCAATATCTTAAAGCTGCTATAGAATCGATTTTAGCACAAACTGTAGATGATTGGTTAGGAATATTAATTCTTGATGGTGGTGCGGATCGAAAAACATCACAAATTTTTAATGAATTCAACCATCCAAAATTTCAAAAATACTGTTTTAAAACAAATAGGGGTCCATATGGTACTAGATCGAAAGCCATAGAATTATCCAAAACGGAATGGTACTATCAATTAGACGGAGATGATTTATTACCTGATAATGCGATAGAATCTATATTATGCACTATTAGAGAAAATAGGGATGCAGAATATATATACGGAAACTGTGAGTATTTCACATCTGCTAATTCTGAAATAAAATATCCTCTAGAAGATGTTGAGGCATTATGCAGAGGTCCTTTATTTAATGCAGCAAGTCCGATAAAAATATCACTTTTTAATAAAATAGGTGGTTTTTTTAATGATTTTTATATAAATGCAGATTGGGATTTTTGGTTGAATGTTCATGAACAAAAAGTAAAAGGAGTATATGTAGACGATATAATCTATAAACGAAGAAGAAGAGTCGATAGCATCGGTCAAGATAAAATTTATCTTAGACCATTTATAGTAGAAAAAATTATAGAAAGGCATCCTCTGTTTTTTAATTCCTTGGAACGTAAAAATAATGCTTTGTTTAATGTGTATGAAAAATTAGCTAGATATTATAAATCAGTTGGTAATAGAAAGGAGGCTGCGAAATATGCTAGAGAGGCTATCAAATATGGTAAAACAATAAAGTCTTTTGATACCATTTTTACAGAAGAAAAGATGTCATCTTTTCGATACCTATTAAGAAGAATAGGTAGAATTATTTGATATAATTGAACACTTTTTGAAAATATTGCATATCATTGGTACTCTAGGTATAGGTGGAGTACAGACATATCTTTTAGACCTATCAAAACATGATAAGAATTTCAAAATTTCTAGAAGTGTGCTCTGTTTGTATGGTAATAAAGGTGCTTTAAAAAAAAACTTTATTGAAAATGGTATAGATTGTTACAATTGTAATATTATGCCATCAGATTATGGTATACGTCCTTATAGATTATGGAAATTAATTAGAAAAATAAAAAAACAATTTTTTGTAATAAAGTTGTTTCAAAAAATTAAAGCAATAAACCCATCCATTATTATTTGTGATGAACCTAGCCTATTAAACACACAATTATTTGTTTCACGGTTATTGCATATACCTTTTATTTGGCATATACATAATGAATATCAATTTGATAATGTAAATAAAATAATATTTGATTTAACCTTTAACTATTATTCTAATAGGAATTTATTTATAGTCGCTGATTCAAAATATATCCTAAATAAAAATCTTTTAAAACAAAAACAAAAAATGATGAGGAAATGGAATCGAATACCCATAATTCCAGCTTCTCCAGATTTGACAAGAATTATTGAATCTATTGAGAATAGAAATAATCATAATTTAGATAGAATTCGATTAGGGAGTATAGGTAGACTTACTTGGCAAAAAGACTATCAGTCCCTTATTGAGATTTTTAGAATAGTAAAAAAGCGAACAAATAAAGACCTATTATTGTCGATTGCTGGTACTGGCCCATTAGAGCAAAGCCTCCATGAATTAATTTGTGAATTAAAGTTAGAAAATTCTGTAGAGTTAATCGGCAGTACTCTTCCAAAGGATATACCTAAATTTTTAGCTGGTTTGGATATATACATACAATCATCTGTTTCTGAAGGTTCGCCACTAACCATAAAAGAAGCGATGGCAGCTTCTTTGCCAATTGTTTCAACATCTATTGGGGGCATTCCAGAAATGATTATTGATGGAAAAACAGGCTTTCTAGCGCCAGTTAATGATCATCAAAAATTTGCAGATATCATTTTAAATCTAATAAATACTGATTCAACAAAAAGGAAAACAATTGGAAAAAATGCATTAGAATTTGCTAAAAAAAATTATGCACTCGACTCAATAGCTGAAAGACAGTACGGTATTTATAGAAAACTTTCAAAAAATTGGAAAAATTAAATTCATAAAAAAATAATTATGATTAATAATATATTTATTGATAAAAAAAATATTTACCTCTCATTAGTTTTATTTTTCATTATTCTAATATTTTCGATTTGGTCGAAGCCTAACTTAATTCCAAACTTAAGTCCAGATTCTTACGGTTACATTCGTTTAGCAAAAGATTTCCAAAGTGATATTTCGGAAATAAGACCATTTTTTTTCCCATTATTTATTAGAATGTGCTTAGAAATTAACGAAGCTAATTGGCAAAAATTATTTTTGATCATTCAATTAGTCATGCATGCAACATTAGCTACATATATATTTTCCCTGTTTCAAAAAATACCTTTAAAAAAGGGAATTTCATTTTTCTTAACATTGTTAATAGGGCTAAACCCAAGTTTGATTTATTATTCAACATATTTATTAGCTGAAAGTCTTTTTGCAATATTGACTACACTTTTATGGATTTTTACAATAGAGTATATAAGAAATATGGATAGCAATAAAATAAACTATACTTACTTGGTATTAATCGGGTTGTCTAGTGGATTATCAATTGTCACAAAACCTATAGCTTTATTTATTATCTTCCCTATCATTTTTTCCATCCTCTTGACCACTAAATCATCATGGATAGTAGTTAAATCAATATTTTTTATTTTAATAATCAATTTTTCATTTTATCAATTTTGGGAAAATTACAAGAAGAAGAATAATCCTGAATTAAAATTTGAGTTGCTTGATTCCATTGAACATGGTATAAATATGACTGCCCTAAGAGCAGGAATGGTTGATTATGGAAAGGGTACGGTACTATATAATTATATAGTAGAGAACGGTATGTTGGATGAGGCAAAAAATTTTAAGATTAAAATGTCATATACAATGAATACTCAAGCAAATTATTTAGACTTTAAAAATTCTATTCCTTGGGAAATTCAAAATGATAAAAGTTTTGCAATCCAAATCATTAAAACTGCTCCATTGAAACTATTTCTTTTCTCTATCTCGAATTGGCATTCATTTTTTACAAAGCGTAGTTTTGGTCCAGGCGATGAATCTTTTCCTGGAATGCCAAATATTATGAGAAAACTTTATTATTCTACATATTCATTACTTTACAGACCATTTTTATTATTTATGATAACATTTTCCTTTTATATTCTTTGGGTACGTAAATCTCTAGATATATTATATCCTTCTGGAAGTTTAATTCTATATGCAAGTCTTACTGTTGCAGTTCTTACTGCACATGGAGGTGAATTCCCAAGATATAGAGTATGGGTGGAGTATATCATGTGGTTTTGTTCCCTTTTACCTCTTGGTTTCTTAATGCAACTTTTACATGCAAAATTAAAAAGAGTTTAGAATGATAAAAATATGTGTTGTAATTCCTGTTTATAATGAAGAAGAGTCAATCAAACCTTTGATCAATCAGCTAAATAATTTAAAAGAACGTTTATCACAAGAGATTTTGGAAGTAATAATTGTTAATGATGGTTCATCAGATAACACAATGGAATTAATTAAAAAAGAAACAATTAATAATAGTCATTTTAAGATAATAAGTCTTGCAAGAAATTATGGGCAAACAGCTGCGATTTCCGCAGGCATTGATTCTGCAGTTTGTGATATTTTGATTACAATGGATGCGGATTTGCAAAATGATCCAAGTGATATCCCACTCCTACTAAAGCAACTAGAAGAAGGATATGATGTGGTAAGCGGCTGGCGAAAGAAAAGACATGATAACTTTTTTACAAGAGTACTGCCGTCAAAAATCGCTAATTGGATAATCTCAAAGATTTGTGGCGTTAATCTGCATGATTATGGTTGCACCCTTAAAGCTTACAGAAGGGAAGTTTTTGAAGATGTAAATCTTTATGGAGAAATGCATAGATTTATTCCTATATATATATCATGGCAGGGAGGTCGAGTATCTGAGATTCCTGTTAATCATCATAAACGTCGGTTTGGTAAATCTAAGTACGGAATATCAAGGACTATAGCAGTTATAGTAGATTTAATATTTTTAAAATTCATGGAGAAACAATTTGTTAATCCAATTCATTTATTTGGTGGTTTTGCGCTTATCAACTTTGGGCTATCTATTATTTCCTTTTTATTAA
>MDSW01174626.1_pt1 | contig 11384 bp, 16 predicted proteins | sample 811171 | NCBI WGS metagenome assembly MDSW01 (sample SAMN05326641, study PRJNA326480) | marine metagenome | isolation source: seawater | place: Atlantic Ocean: North West | collected 2012
ATTAAAATTAGACAAATTCGAAATCAGGGATTTTGATACAGAGGTAAAAGAAAAAAAAGATGCCAAAAAAGAGCACATTAAGACACTTTATAATTTAAGTTTTAGTGGGGGAGGATTCAAGGGCGCTGCATTTTTGGGCTGTGTGAAAGCTTTAAAGCAACACAACCTTATGGATAATGTTAATTGTGTTGCTGGATCTTCTGCGGGTGCTTTAGTTGCGACACTAATTGCCTGTAGAGCTGAGTATGGATTTATGAAGAATTGTACCATGAAAATATTACAGCACTTTGACAAGTATAGATTTTCGTGGTACCACGTATTTAAAAATGCCCAAAATGTGAGCAAAGATTTTGGAGTGTTTCAAACGGAAGAATTACAGAAGATATTTTCGACCATTGTACAAGATGCGTCAAATTTAAAAGGATCAATTACGTTTAAATCTTTGTACGAATCGACCAAAATTAAATTAATCATTACGGCTACTTCTCTCGATTCAAAAACTCCATTTTATTTCAATTACGAAACAACTCCGAACACTGAAATTTCAGAAGCCCTAACCATTTCGGTCAATATTCCTTTACTTTTTGCTGCAAAGAAATATAACCATGAACGTATGGTAGACGGGTGTATAATTGAACACTTGCCCATGGAGTGTTGGAAAGACAATGAAATCGAGAATACAATGGCTTTTCTTGTCAAAAGCAGAAACGAAGTTTTCCACCTGCGAACGGAAGTGGACAGTATTTATGATTACGTCGAAAAGTTGATGTCAGCCGTTAAAAAAGCTGCTGACGAAGCGTATTTGCAGAAATACAAAGATACAATATGTGTCGTCGTAACACAATTATCCGCCTATGGAAAATTGCCAACAGATGAGGAATTGAAAAATATCACTCATTCGTCGTATTTTCAAACCTTAAAGGCATTGGAAAAAAAAAAATTTATACCGGATAGTAAAATACGAACGAGTGGATCTATATCCAGCTTCATCATCACAGAAGACGAAGAGTCGCTAGATGATCATCCGAAATGGATAATTAATAAGCGCATACTAACGTTTATTTATACAATTTTAAGTTTGATACTCATCATTCGTCTTTGTCAATAAATAGTTTTTTTGTAATTTTTTAATTTCGTTTCCGATGTTTAAAATGATTCAGAAGGTGATGGATTACATTCCCCATATTATTATTGTCTTAACTATGCTCATTAGTCACCAATTAGGTTCAGAAAGATTTCCGTACGTAATTGTTCTTTTTACTGTAGCATCGTGTGCAGTAATGTATTTAACCAAAAGAACATGTTCTGCCAAAATGAGCGTGGCATCTGATTCAAAGATTCAAAGATGTAATAATGAAAATAATAAATTAAAGGACAATTTGATGAAAGTCTATCAAATGCTCCAGGAGCAAAAGAAGGCTGAGGCCGCAGCACCACCACCTCCTCAAGACACTCAAGCACCCCCAACGGTTGAACCAAAGTTCGAAGAAATGGATTCAAAACCGTATGCGTGACCTTATAGGTAGACGTAGTCGACGTACGCAATGGATTGCTTACATCTCGGGCATTCAGTTTCATTCTCTACAACAATTGATTTCGATATTGTAAAAGCATTTTCTTTGAATCTAAACTGTTCTATCGCACAGCTCAGGCACCACTCCAAATGGTGACATGGTTTGGCGACAATATTTGCTGGCTCACTCATACAAATCGCGCAAATTCGATCAGTTTTTTTATCAGTATCAGCTACAACTTCTCCGTTTGCGTAATCGTCAAAGAGTTTGTGAAGTTTTCGCATGTAACAACTTGCTTCTTCTGCATTTGCAGCAGTTTTTTGTAAACCTTTGACAAGGTTTTTATAATAAGCAACACTTTCCTCTTTCGACGTCATTTCTGCCAAAATTCGCATTTGTAGTTCGTCTATTTGAGTTTTCAAACTATAATTTTCAAGTTTCGTTTCATTCAACGACGCGCGAATATTATCGACATTTTTTGTATTGACCTGAATTTGATAACTTTGATTATTTATTTGCTGATGCGATTGCCGTAATTGTTCTTCGACAGTTGTCAGCTTATTTTTTAAAAATGTTACTTCATTTTCGTACGCCGAAAATATATCGTTTTGATTCTGTAATATTTCAGTTGTTGAATTAGAAAGACATTCCGATTGTTGTTTTAATATCTTCAATGTCCCCTCTTGCAAGCGTCTCTTCTTCGTGTAATGAATCGGATACACCGGTGGAAGAGGAGGAGGAGGAAGCGACGGTGGAGGTCGCATAGGCACTCCAGTCATCCAGGCTTGAGCCATTTTTGCTGCGATTTCGATATTTTTGTCTATAAAAATGGATCTACTTCAATCTCACCTGGGTTCTACTTCAATCGCACCGATAACCAAGCATAATATTAAATACTATATACGCCGTACTGGGGATCTGGGAAACGTTGTTGATGCAATTGCATTGCTAACCGAATCCGATAAACGAACAGCTCAAAATTGTCTGAATACATTTCTTGAAGTTCATCCCGACTTCAAATCTTTATGTTGTAATATTAATGACGAATCCTATTTAAAATGTTTCTACCTGCTCAAATTGTTATGTTTACTACCTGGAAGACAAGTAATTATAAGATTGCATTACTGGAATGAAACAATTATTTCGTATTTGAAAGGAAATCCGATGGATGGCGACATTGTTCGCGAAGCAATGATAAGTATGAGTGAAGTCGAAAAGCTTCTGAACAAAAGAGAGGGGGACATCGCCGGATACAATATGAACGTAAAGCGTTTGAAAGTCGTTGAAGAAGCAATGACAGCTCCGTCTTTAGTTCGCACAGGAAAATCGCGAAAATGGTGATCAAGCCCTCCCCTCTTGATCTTTTGCATCTCCCGGTAGATGCTCCTCCAAAACTCCTATTTCTGCTTACACGTCTGCTAACAGAAATTGATCAAGTAGTTGGTGTTGTAGTAAAAAACGATTCCTAGATCGCACGAGTTGTGTGTAGCACATTACAGGTGGTAAATAGAATTCGATGAATAATAAACGATTTATTTTTTTTATATTAGAACAAAGACCAAAGACCAGAAGAGGCATCAAAAATTTAAAAGTATTGGCACATACTCTTAAAATAATCGATCCGGGCCTCAGCCGGCACTCGTTTGTAACCCTTTGAGCGGTAGGGTACACGTCAATGCAAAATGTGCCATTCTGCATTCCTCACGGTAAGGAGGGACTTATTCCAGTACTCCACTCCAAATCAACGTAGGGTGATCAAGTGAAAAGACTGGCCCGAAAGTCGGCGGGGATTTTCACCAAATTATTACTTACGTCACTGCAATGTCAACCTTCTCGTCAGAAAGAAATGCTACCCCCTCGATGTAGAATCCGTCGAAAATCGTTTCATTTTTTTGTGATAAAGTAAAATATGAGTTAAATTATGAAGCTTACGGCTCAGGGGCACTGAAGTCAATCACCCGGCCATCAGAAGGCCACATGACAACTAAATTAGACAACCTAATCCCGCTAGAGCCACGCATTTTTTTTCGACTGGGATACAAAAGGAAATGTTCCGAGTAGTCACTTTTGTATACAAAGGATTTGTATATTCTGTAACAATATACAATACTGGAGTTTTTGTGTACGATAGACTTCCAGAACGCTTAAAAGACCCCGAAGTTTTGAAAGCTATTGCATTGCAAGGAACGAAAGTTTTACTTGGAGAATGCGATAGGCACAGACCGACGGTAAGTCAGTTCACAAGATACATTGCAAAAAAAATCATTTCATATTCAAAATGAGACCTTTGCACATTGCAGTATTTGCCCTTGTACTTCTTTTCATCTACTTGGGACATTTACGAAGAATTGCACTAAAGAGTTTGTATTCCAGAAAGAAAAAGCCATGTGCAACAATGCAATATGAATCGGAATACTTTAATTTATTCGATGATTCCAAAACTAGAGAAAGTAAAGAAAAAGAGAAGCCAATTATTCCTCCATAAATATTTCAAATATATTGCTTAAATAATACTTTGTAATAAAAAATGATGTGATTGCACGGGGTGTAGTCACGCGTGTACAAGCAAATCACTGCGGGCACACAACAAAAGATTTTAGTAATATCTTTTCTTTAAAATAACACGCGATTACACGTGGTGTAGTCACGAGTGTACAAGCAAAGACCTGCGGGCGCATCTATCGAAGATAGACATTTTTTTTCGGTATTTAAGAAAATGGCACCAAAAAAACAGCCTCGTTCGTTTGGTGATAAATTTGGAGCGAAATTGCCTTCTCATATGGGATTTTGGACAGGTTTAAATGCGTTAGGGACCACTGGCTTTACCTATGCACAACTTAGAGCAATGGGGTTAGATGGTACTCCAAGCACTGCAGCAGCGGCTGCAGGTAGCACATTGATTTTTCTACCTAGTATTGTAATGAATGGTGCTATGAACGGGGCTGCCACTGCTGCAATTTCGGCCGCATTAAGCAAACAACGCAGAAGAAGATCCAAACGGCGAAGCAGAAGGAGCAGACGTAGTCGAAGGCGGTCGCGTCGCTAATCTTCTACTTTTGGCGCCAGGTAAAATTTAACGTAATCCGCATCAGAAATTATGAATGAAAGGCGCAAAGGAAAGCCAGAACCCATTTCAAGAATAACCGCATCCGATAGTGGAGTAGCTTTACAAAACATGTTTAAAAACTTAAGCGAGAATAGTTGTTCAATTTCTTCTTCAATTACAAATCTCGTATCCGTCAGTGTAAGACTACCGGAAATATCAGTGTCAATCCAGAAATCGACAGTTGTTCCCTTTAAACGAATTGTTAGATCAGATCCAAGTTCTTTCATATTTCCCACAATTTTATTAAATTCAGATGAATTAATTTGTAACTTATTTGGATACGTGAACTCAGGAATTTCATGACGATCCATTTCTACATCCATTAATGGTACAGAGAATTCGGTTTTCCTTTCGTCTACTCCAGACTTGAAATGTAAGCGATTTTTAATAAGATCAACCGTTAAAAAGCTATCCAAGTCTAAAATTCGAAGAATTTTGCAGATGTTTTCCATATTGATTCCGATCACTGTATCTTTAGCGCATGAGATTCGTACACTGTCCAGTAAGTTTATTTCGATTAACGAGACGTGCGCGCTATCCATTGCTTGTAAACTCAATCCGTCACTTGATACACTCAGATTTGTTTCTTTTACTAGATCCTTAATAGAATCTATGACCTTCTTGAATATAATTCCCTTTTGAAATTCAAACTGCATATTCTCGAGCCTCATGGCGTGGGTTTTTGGCGATTTGGGAGACTTGGTGAATAGCTATATTCCTGATTTGTGGAAATTATTCACAATAGAAATGTTTAGAAAGTATAGAAACGTTATTAAAGTCGAATGTGGACTTGTTCGAATCGTAAATGGGAAGTTCTATATACGCGAGACGGAGACAATTCTGAAGTATTATCCAGTCATTCGTTTACAAAACGAAACAGAAATAACTCCTGTAACTAAGTTTAAAGTAAAAAGAACAGATATGTGTGGAAGTTATCGCTACGAACGCACTGGCAATATTGGTTAAACGGAAGTTATAAAACATATTTGGTTAAGCGAAAATTCTACAATAGAAATGGTTAAACAAATATAACGAAATACTTTTTGTTAAACCGAAAATATAAAACGCTTTTCGTAAAGCAAAAGTACATACTGAAAATTATTTCTGCAATTTCCACCCTCTTCCTTTTGTATATTTGTACGGTTTTTGCATACCGATCCTTTTATGTTCGATTTTTGGATCATCTATGAGAAGATGCATAAGAGCAACTTCTCGCACTTCATCAGATGGCCAGAATGATAATACGATGCTTTTGTCTTCTTTCGCATAGTGTACCAACGCAACTCTTAAAGGTTTATCATGCCAAGCGGGTGGTGGTGCTCTAAGCACCCACGTCCAACCGTCGTATTTTGGTGGTTGTGCTAAGTGCCGCATAGAATTTGATAGGATAGAATCCGCGGTAACACTATGCCATCCACCCAACCAATCACCTAATCTACTTTTTCTTCTTCCTCTCGTACTATTGGATCGTCTCGAACGGCTTGATCGCTTTGAATTCGATCTTCGTTTGTTTTTTTTTTTCATGGCCATTTTTTTAGTATTCACATTATTTATTTATGCGTGCGTGAAAGTCTTAGCATCACGACATGTGGGAATTTTTCCCGAAATTGTTCTTCATCAATCCAGAATGAACCGTCGTCGATTCCGTCTGCATACTTTGTATTTTCATATTTACCCCATGGATTCCGAACTCTAATTAAATTATCTTTTGCTTGCAGAATAGCATAAGCGTGACCGTACACAAATCCATCACTTTGGTGGGTGTCGTTAAGTTCACATGAAGTACAAGCACAAGCAAGAATACCATTTTCGCTTAGAATCTTACTCCACGGCAGAGGTTGGCGTTGCGTTTGTATTGGGTCTAATGTCACATTGTATAGAAGTGAGAAAACCCATCTGGGAAACCCTCCGTGAATGTCATTGTAGGACGGACCAACTAGAGGCAAGCCCTTTTCAATTCGCTTCTTTAAAAGTAGACTCTTTATATCTACTGGACATCTTGGACAGGATAAAAACTTTATAATTGCCTTTTCTAATACGATTGGCCAGTATTCCTTTTGAAATGATAATTGAGGAGCCAAAACTTGAACGATTTTATCGTCCTTACACACACAGGGAAGGAAATGATCAACGGTAATGGTATGATCGAGAATCGAAAATTTCGTCCACCCTTTTGCACTATTTGACTCTACAATTGTATCCAATAATTTCTGTTTGTCTTTCAAAGCTATTACTGATAAGGCGCTTAGTAACCAGCAATCACCGATTGAACCTTGTTCGATGTCCTCCTCAGAAATGTCTACGTTTCCCTTCTCTAAATTGATAGATACGCTATCCGGGTATAAGTCACGTATATGTACAGCACGAAAGCTAAATCCATCCGCAACACTAAATACTCCACGTGAAGCGGCAATAACATTGAATTCTGGATCTTGCCACATATTTTTTTAAAGCGTGCTAGATTTTTTTTTTGCAGAAAGATTTCTTATGCTGTTTCACTGGATGATCCTACGAATTTATTACTTATTTCGGAAAAGTAATCCAGATAAGGAAGATGTTCGATAAACCACGTTATTTTTTCCACCCGTGTTTCGTTTTGTATACTGGCTGCGTCCCATAAGGAGTATGCTGGAAGACGTCCATGTTTTTTGGTCAAAATTCGATTTCGTTGTGTCGCTACAAATTCTAAGTCGTCGATTTTCAGAATGTATGCCTCAAGAGAATTCAAGTTCATAGCAGACGCTTGCGCTTTCATCGCTTTCATGTCTAAGCCAACATTCATTTCAGAGAAATTGAATGCATACATAAATTCTCTGAATTTTGATGATTTCGGAATAGTAAAACAAAACGTTTTGAACGAACTTTTATTATCTATTTTAATGTATCAAAATAATGATATGCTCGAGAATGTACAATACGGAGACGAAATGCGAAATATGATGCAATTTTTGTCAGTCGAAGAAAGAATAAACATTTCCATTTGCTGCAAAACGTTATTCACACAAATGTTCCCATTCGATGATATTATACGAAAAAAAATGAACACCTTATGTTGGAAAATGATTGATTCTTCATTAAATGCAATTTTTGACGATAACAAAAATGCCAATGAAATATATTCAATATTTCGCGGTATAAATTCATTTACAAATAATAAACATAAAACCTTATCTATTCTTCTGGTAAAAAGATACCTAAAGCACATAAAACCAATCTTATTTTTACAGCACTTTATATTTCAGATCTCTACTATTGAGTCTTTTTCATTTTGTCTAACAACACAACAAAAACGGTGCAGCTGGGGGGAGGATTGTTACGGCAAGATTGCAATACTGTGTAAAACTAAGAAAAATACTGAGTCTTATACATCGAGATTCATTTTTTGTCGCTATCACTTAGATATAATGAAGGTTAATTATAATTTATTTAACTAGATTTTGAAAAATCGAATAACCCTTTTTTCATGAGAATTCGTATAATAGTACCGTCCATTTTGAAATTCCACGGACCAACCGCTTTCCAAATCACGGCGCTTCAAACTCATTGTCATTTTATGAATCCATAAAAGCTTGTGCAGGCATTCCTTTTCTGTCAATTTCAATTCGCATAATTTAAATGCTGCTTGTGCCAATAAGGAAAAGTAAGGAGAATACTCTTTGTCGGGTACTTTATATTTCCATACTGTAAATATCAATTTCATCAGCATGGGAAGCTTTTCTTTTAATGATATCCAATTTTTAATCTCATTGAGTAAAATTTCTTGCTGAATATATGGCATTTTTTCGGCTTCTGCTTTAAATTCAGATAAACCATAATTATCCAAAAATGCCAAGCTTATTTTAAAAGGAGACGCAACATATACATTTCCTTCGTTTAGTTCCGGTAACATTTCACATACACTCTAGAGCAAGTAAAAAAAATAATGTTCATAGTTAACAAATGAAAAAGGGGGTAGGAATCATTCTATTCTTTGTTACTTTGTACTTGGTCTACTTTTTCGTGGTGCGGCACCAGAGACAAATTCATTACAAACGGGCAAAAGAAACTTGTTCAAAATATTTCAGTAACGTCGACAAGAAATATACAAATCAAGAAGAATTGTTTCCTCCGAAAAACGAATACAACTGTTCTGAAATATTAAACGAACACAAATCCAATCTTAAGTTTTGCAGCACTGAAAAAACTGCTATGCTAAAGGGATTGTTTTATGTATTCTCAATTAACCAAATTTGTGATATAGACAAATACAAATCATATAATGAAAAATACAGTAGCGCTGTTGATGCATCAGGTAACGTCTTAATAGCCCCGAATCGTCGATAAAAATAATATTCTCTGAATAAAATGGCAGATGAACGAGTTAAAAGAGTAATGAATATTGTACTCGGTATCCGTGGTGAAGGTCACGATACAGACACTGATAGATTGACGGCTGAGCTACGAACTGCTCTCCGGAATCTTGATAATTTGGAACAGACACGTGCGACGCTCTGGGATACTTTGGATTCAGCGGATGAGAGAGCTGGTATTTCTAAGTTAGTAGACGAACAAGCGGATGAAGTTATAAATTTATTTCGAACATTGCGACGCATGAAGCACCAGTCGGCCGAAGTAGCACAGTTATACCAATTATTTAACACTCGCCGAAATTCATGGTGGCAGAGTCAGCATCCGAATTATACGGTAGTGCAAACACGTAGAAAAAGGAGAAGTAAAAGAAGAAGTAGAAGAAGTAGGAGAAGTAGAAGAAATAGGAGAAGTAGGAGAAGTCGTCTATAAAAAAATATATCGTAACAAAAAAATGGCTCCGTCCAGGAAACGAATAGCACAAGCCGCTGTTTTAGGAACTTTGGGTGCGGGGGCGGCTGTGGCGCTTCATCGCCGTAGTCGAAGTCGAAAGTCTATTGAAGAATCTGCAAAAAAAGAACTCGAACGAGAGCGAGAGCGAATTCAGGAAAAAATTGTGAACTTGCGAGCAGAGGAAAATGATCGAAAATTAACGAAAATGCGTGAAGTACAAAAGCAACAGCTGGTAGAGATTCGACAACAACAGGAGCAGTTACAGGATGAAGCGGAACGACAGGAACAGCGGCTGAAGTTACAGGCTGAAATGGAACAGCGACAGAAGGAGAAGGATGAGTGGACTGCAATTGAGAGACAGAAACAAATAAAAGAAGAAGTGGAAAGAATAGCAGAAGAGGAAAGGAAACGAAATGAACAGGATAAAAAACTACTGGACATAATAGAAGAAGAGCAAAAAAAACGAAAACAAAGAGAAGCAGAAGATGAAAAAAAACGAAAAGAAAGAGAAGCAGAATTGCTACGAGATGCAAGAATACAATTTTACGGTAAAAAAATGGACGAGACTCCTGAAGATATCAAGCGTCTACTCTACGATCCGGAAGAATTTTTGAAGCAAACTAATGGTGAGTGGGTTAGAGTTGGCGCAGGTGCATATGGAGAAGTTTTCAAAAGAGGAAATATTGCGTGGAAACATTTTAAAGGAGGGAAACAGGCTATGCACGATGAATGTGAAATGCACAAACTTGTAGAAAGTCTAATTCCAAACCACGTCCCCAAGCTTATTTTATGCTGGGAGTCTCGCCTTCATTCGACTTCTGGGATGTTCATGGAATTTTTAAGCGGTGCAGTACCGCTTCATACTGCAATACGGGACCAGGCAGCTGCTGAGGGTCGTAAGCCGCAGCGACGCGAAAGAGACTTTCATATTTTAGAGTCGCTTTCTGAAAGTGTCATTGTTCAGATGTGTCACATTGTTGATACACTTAATGAGAATGGTATAGGGCACAATGATATGCATTTCAACAATGTTATGTACGATAAAACGTTAGATAGAATTTATCTAATTGATTTCGGGTTGACAAAGCAATACAAAAAAGATGATAAAAGACAATTTACGTACAATGACATGGTCGGATTGGCTTCTCTATGTGCTATGCGGGCGAATAAATTTTACGAATCTGTCGCTGGTTTAGACTTGTATCATTTGTTCCATGTAATCGATTCTGGTACATTAAGAAATTTTCCTAAAATACCGGAACAGTATAAAGTAGACTTTGAAAACAAGTTGCAACGTCATTTGAGAGATTTTGGTAGCGATGTTATAGATAGTAAAAGTGAATATGAGACTATTTCTAAACTGGGAGGCAGGTTAGTATGCGATGGAGGTGATTGCACGAAGCTCGACGATGAAACAATACAAGAGGGTTTAAGTATAATTCCAGAAGGAAGTACAATCACATTAAGAGACCGGGAATCAAAATATCCTTATTTCGCGTTTTCGTCTATAGCAGAGCAGCGCCGCCGCCGTTCAACTAGAAAAAAACGTTCTCGAAGCAGGAGAAGTAGGCGCCGTAGACGCTCTAATCGTCGCTAATAATGTGTGGAAATACGCTACAAAATTGAATCTTTCCTATTTTATTACTAAATGTACATTCGCCGTTCGTTGTTTTATTTTTAGATATCGTTTGTGCAATGAACGGGACAATACAATGTGTAAACGTAAAGGTATTACATTTACTTTTATACTCTTCCAAAGCGTCAATAACTTCGAGAACACGTTTTGATATGTTGTACTCTCTACCTGTGGTGACAGAAATCATCAAAAGGTAATCTCTGTATCTCTGAATTAATTCTCCGCATTTTATATTCAATTCGTAGTTCAATTTGCTATGTACTTCTTTTTTATCAGAATCGAGTATAAAGGAATTTAAACAGTGGAAGTACTTTGAATAAACTTTTAA
>MDSW01081355.1_pt1 | contig 11383 bp, 11 predicted proteins | sample 811171 | NCBI WGS metagenome assembly MDSW01 (sample SAMN05326641, study PRJNA326480) | marine metagenome | isolation source: seawater | place: Atlantic Ocean: North West | collected 2012
AACAAAATGCTTTGCTAAATATGAAGAAACGAATAAAAATATAATTCAATATTTAGAGAGTATATTTTAATTTTTTTAACAACAAATATTCATTTTTTGGCGGAGAGAGAGGGATTCGAACCCTCGGTAGTATTCCTACTACACACGCTTTCCAAGCGTGCTGATTAAATACAAAGTGTAAGGTTTCTAGGAAAAATTAAACATGGAAATGTAAATACCAGGAGTCTAAGTGTGCCGTATGTGCAACCAAATATTTTATATATTTATTAATCATTACGAAATTTTTTTTTGTTCTTGTATTTGTATCTGCAATTTTTTTAATTTAATTTCTAGTTCTTCACTATATTTGGCATGTTCAGAGTACTGAAAATCCATACAACCTTGTAGTTCCTCAATTTTACTTTTCATTTCTGAATTTTGTTCCTTAAGAGAATCATATGCATTAGACCACAATTGAATAGAATGATTCACATAGTGTTTTACAGCTTCAAAAATTATAATAAGAATTATGCCTATAATAATTGTTATAGATAATAAAGTATGAGGATCCATTCTAATGAATACTTTGTTTAACAATTAATCCGCTTAAAAGACCTCCATATTCTTTGAAGTCTTGTCGTTGAATGAGTTTTGTTTTATTTTTTCCTTTAATGGTTCTCCTTATAATATCAAAAGAAGTTGTACATTTAAAATCACAATCATTCTCTGTTAAAATTTGAAATATTTCTTGTTTGTTGGAATGCAAATCAGGTCGAATATCTGAAAAGAAATTTTTTTGTTCTTTTTGACTAACACTAACGTAGGAACCAAATAACATAATAGAGTATCCACTAGCACCAAAAGTAATTAATAATTGTGTAAGTTCATTACAATATTCTAGTTTATCAACACTATCATCTGGTGGAAATTCAAAAATTATAGGTGTTAGGCCTGCAAAATGATGTATCAAAATAAGTGGTGGATGATTGCCACAAGATTCTAAAGTTTTTTTTGATTTCGATATTACTTTTTCATGAATTTCTGAAGCAGTAGGAGGCTTTAAAGGATCGTCAAATTTTTCAGTTTCACCTATAATAAAATCAACTTTGCTCTTGAACTTCATTTATTTTTATTGCTAGTATTTTTTTCCATCATAGTTGTGTGTTTTTTGGAAATTTGATGAAGTAAATCTTCTATGGCGTCTGTCTTTTTAGCAGGATAACTGTTATTTAGTTGAATTTTATTAAGCTCATTAATAGCATTATCAATTGTGCGCCAACGTTGACGCTCCACACTTGTGATACGAGAAGATAAAATATAATCAATTTTCCTTCTAATTTTCGGATCTAATAAATCAGGTTTTTCATGATACATGTACATTTCAGAAATTTTATTTAAACGATCATCACTGAATTTATTTACCATATCGGCGCGATAATCCCATGTTTCTTCATGAAAGCGCTGCATCAAAATTTTATCATCATCGGAACAAAATCCATTGTAAATATTGTACTCAAGTAAATCGCTCTTTTTATAATGTTTCATTGTTCGCTCTAAAGCAAATGCAGCATTAGCTTTAAAAGAAATATTATTTCTTATTGCATATGCGCGCTTTAAATATGTTTCTTCTTTTTTAGGTTGTTTGTGTAAATTTGAAATGTAATCCGAATTCATCAATAACGGAGATTCATTGGCTTTTAGTAAAGCAAATGGTCCATTAGTGGTGCGAACCATTTCTTCCATACTATCAAGATCTAAATCAAAATATTTACTTGGATCATACTTTAAATTAAATCCTAATAATTCATTATTCATTTTTGGATTAACTAACATGTAAGTATAAATAGAACCTTCAGGTTCTCTTTTAATATTGAATTTACCATGACAAAAAATAGGCATTTCTTCTGCTTGTTGTAATAATTGTTTTTTACTGGAAGATACTAAAGCTGCTTGCCAAATATCAGGTGCACGTTCTTTTACCATTTTTGATAGAGAAATAGTTGCAAGAACATCGCCTAGTGCAGCGTGCGCTTCGTGCTTTATTCCATTTACTTTTGCTAGTTCTTCTAGTTTAAAAGTAGGCTTTCCCTCTGCAGTCATTGGAATTGAAATAGTATTTGGAGCAAATAAATGCACATTGTGCATGATAGTAAGAAGGTCTGTTCGAGAATTGCCGTTTGTATTGGTAAGATATTGTGGAAGCAAAGATTTAAATAAACCCATCCTTAATAATTTGTCATCATAGCCAATATTATTGTATCCAAGAAATATGCTTGGCCCCCATTCTAAACATTTTTTATTAATAGCCTCCATGGCGTTAATATAGGACTCTCCCTCGTAAATTGTTTGGGGATCAATATTATTTACTAACAAGGCAATTGGACTTGGTACTACTCCTTGCGGCAGCTTACATTTAAAAGTGAATTTATCCTTAATATTAAGATTTTGATCACATAGGACAAAAGCTCCTGTTAAAGGAACATCAAACCAGACATTTAAGCCGGTCGTTTCAAGGTCCCAGACTATGAATTGCGTGTCTTCCATTAGCCTAAAATGCTCCTTACAATGATATATAAAAGGGAAAAAAGACTGCTAAGAACAAAATAAGCAATACATAATACCATAACAGCAACTCCAATAAATTCTAGTTTGAACACTTATAGTTCTCCAATTTTTTTAAAATTGCTTTTATTTTTTTAAATGACTCCACATCTTTGAAATTATTTTCAAATAAAATGGCCCCTGTTCTTTGAGTTAACAAATGATCAGATATTTCTTTTGCTTTGGTATTTAAAGATTGCTGTAGTTGTAACTGTGATTTTTTATTTTTCATATTTTATTATTTGTTTTTTTATTTATAATTTCTATTTGAAAAAAAAAAAATTAAACATCAAGAGCATTAAGTTCTTTTATTTTTGGATCTGATTTTAATTTTTTAAGAGCTGCTTCTTTAACTTGTCTTACTCTTTCTTTTGAAATTTTGAATTTTTTAGCTAGATCTTCTAAATTCACTTTTTTATACTTTTTATTCATAAATAAATTTTTAATAATATCTTTTTCTCTTGAATTTAATTGTGACATAGATTTTTGAATTGTTAATTTAATTTTTTCATCCTTTTTTTTATTTAAAAAAATATCTTCTGGACTTTGAAATACAGACGAATCGATATCATCATAAGAATTAGAATAATCTTCACTAGTCAATAATTCTTTATGAGTTGTTTTTTCACCATCATTATTTTTAATTTCCTGATCTAGTGAATAATAATTTTTCTGCATTATTTCTCTCATAACTGCTACTTCAGATGGTTTTACATTTAACATTTTTGCTATTACAATTTCTTCACTTAAATTTGGATCAAGAGCATGGCCTTTTAGCTCAATCTCCTTTTTCTTTTTTTCATAATTATAAAAAATTTTTGTCAAATTTGGACTTGCAGGAACATGGAATGGAAATTTAAATTTTCTATATTCTTCTCTCAATGCCCCGCGTATGTAAAAATATGCTAAGGTAGATAGTTTTGCTTTTTTTAATGGATTAAAATGCAAAACAGCCTGATAAAAAGCAAAATCAGTAATTGTTCTAAATTCTTTATATTTTGGAGAATATTCAAGAATGCCAATTTTTTTTAACTCAGCATTTATTAATGGGGCAAAATTATTTAATAGTTTATTAAAAGCTGGAGAATTTTTGATTTTTTGGCAAAAATTGATTAGACGTAATGATTCTTCATCAGACATACGCCTTTGCTCTTTTTGAGGTTCACTGCCTAGATTACGGGGTGAGTGTAGGCCCCTTCTAGAACTTTGTGTTTTCATAAATAAAAAACACCCATTCTAGGTAAGTGAACATACCTATATGATTAAAAAAAAAAAAAATTCAATCAAAAAAATATTTAATTTTAAAATATTTAATAATATCAACTATTTAAGTTTGAAATTAAGTTTTAATTATATTTTTCAAATCGTCTATTGTACGAACTGCTGAGTAAAAGGGTTCCATTTTCGTAATAGAGACCCAATGATCTCCAAATTTTTCCTTATTTTTTAAAACTAAAGGAATTTGATCAAAAGTAATCGCAGTAATATCTGTCACCAGCGCTCTAGGATGCATCTTTTTCCTAGCTTCTGCTTCTTTGTATTCTAATCTAAATACAACTTGTTTATTATATTTTTTTTTCAAATCCCTAAAAATAAATTCTTGAATGTAATGTGCAGACTCATCAGCATCTTCAGCATAATAATTTTCAGCTTGATATCTGCCACATGTAATAAAAATAAACTCTAGTGGAGAATTTTTTTCTCTATATTTTAAAGCAGAGTCAATTAAAAATTCGAAAAAGTTTTTTAATCTAGAAGCATTTTTGCTTCTTCCTTTCTTTCCATCTTTATCTTGCCAAAAACTTTTTCCTGTAATACTTTCATAAAAACATATTTTATTTGAATTCCACAAAATAGGGTATAAATATTTTAAAGCAACATTTTCTAAAGGCATATCACTTAAATCATCAGTCATCTCTGCAAATCTCGAGAAACAATCTTCAAGTAATGAATTTTCATATTTCTGAATTGAAATAATACTACAATATTTGCCTTTTTGTAAATCAACCAGGAAAGTAGATAAATGCTCTTCTTTGACTTGGAATATTTTTAAGGAATTTAAAATATCAGTTAGTTTATTAAAGTCTACTTCTTGTTCATCTATAAAATAACTATTTAGATTTTTATCTATTTTAGATAATTTTCTTTTATTGTTAATTAAAAAATTCTCATAAATTTTACGAATCTCTATTTGTTTATTATTTTCAGGCAATTCTTGAAGTTTGTTTTTTATTTTTTCGGTAATATTAGAAAAAAAAATTTTTTTTCCTTCTTTTTCTCTAACTTGATCATCAATTATCAAAAAACCAAATTTTTCTAATGACTTTAACATACTTCTTAAATCCGAATAGTTCTCGTCAATGTTTTTTTTATCAAAAATTTCAGGATTTATACATATGCCTGCTAACATAATTATAATTCTGCTAATCTTTCTGGAAAAAATCCATCTTTCCATTCATCAATGAAATCTCCATCTTTGTTTAATCTAATTTTATCAATTCGAGCCTCACCTTTATTTTCATCTCTATAAATATAATTTATAGAAACTAAATCAGGATCGAAACCTTCACTAATAATTTTTTTTAATCTTAAAACTAAATGTTCTGAATGAGTTTCAATAATAAAACTTGGTTCTTTTTTCCTATTTGCAGGTTTTTCTTTAACTAGATATGATAAAAGGTCTGCAATTCCTGACTGCCATTTAGGGTGAAGATGCCCCTCAGGCTCTTCCTTTAAAGTTGTTTGTTTTGTAGATACTAATGCCTGAATAATAAATGGTATTATTTGACCAACACCTGTACCTGTATCCTGTAAACTATTATCTACACCAGATTTTAGATCTACCAATCTTATTGAATAGTATCTACTGGGGTTAGTAAATATTCCAGATTTTTGCATTTTTAGTTCAGGTACAATGATATTGAAACCGATATTTAATTTTTCAAACCATTCATTAATTTTTGTAACTAGCTCTGGATTTCTAAAAAGTAAATCGGGCACGGAGATACCTGCATATCCTACATCAGTTGGAGTTGTTCCTGAATAATTCTGTATTCTTTCTTTTGGAATATATGTGATCGCAGGCATATGAAATAATCCAACTAAGAAATGAGATATTTCATCACAAAGAATATTTTGTAACGGGGTGAAAGAAGGTATGTTTCCAATAACATTATTTTTCACTTCCTCTCGTAAAATTTTTTCTTCCAGTTTTCCTGATCGATTTGATCTGATGAGTCTCTCTAATTCTGCCATTATTGTAAGAAAATTATTTTTTAATCCGAGTCTATTTCTAGCTCGTTGAACTGAATAGGGTAAAAAACCATCAATTGAATAATAACCTCTTTTCATATCCTCTTGAATAAATTCGCGTATTGATCTTGCGGTCAAAGTTTGTTGATTTATAAAATCGTTGTATTTAATTAAAGTTTGTTTATCAATATGTTCAAATATATCTTCCTCCATATCAAATTCCTCAAAAAGGCGATCTTCTTTAATAGAAACTTCTACTTCTAAATCTGTTATATGTTTAGAATACTCTTGCACAACTTGAGCGGTTTTTCTTTTTGAAATTTCAATTGCTCTAAATATTTCTTCTGATTGCTTTTGCGCTTTAGACATATCTTTATCTAGCGAAGCCATTTTGGTTTCGTATTCCTCTTTATTTAACTTTCCAATTTTTAATTGTCTTTCAATAAATGAAAGTTTGATCTTAAATTCTGTTATTTTACTATTAAAAGTATCAAGGTGTTTAGTGTCTCTTTCAAATTCTTCTTCTAAATTTTTTAATTTTTCATTTTTTTCTTTATTTGATCTTTCAATTTCTAAATTAATTTCTTTGATTTCTTGCTCAATCTTTTCTTTTTGATTCTTGACCTCTAATGATTGTAATATCATTCTACTAAATGTAGGCAATACTGCATATACTGACTTACCGGCAAAAATACCGTCTTTAATTTTTATTTCCCTTTCATCGTTATCATTTTGATTTTTGCAAGCAGGGCATTCTTCATTAACAATAATTTCTTTTTTATTAAATTCTGTTTCATCATCATCAGACCATCTTTTTCCTGTATAAAAAGTTCCACATGCCGTACACATAGTTTTGTGTGGATCAAAATCTCTTATTTCAAGTAATCCTAAAATATCTGCACAAATATCAATAGGAACAAAAAAATCAGAAATATGAAATTCTATTTTGTTTTGTGCATTTTTTTTAGAATAAGCTTTCATTAATAGTTTATCTTCATCTCCATACGATCTCTTTTTTATAAAAATTGAATAAGAATCGACGGCTACATCCATTGAATTTTTAGGTAGAGAAAAATCAATTTGAAATTCAAATTCATTCCCCCAACTTTTTAAACGTATAGGGACAGTTCTATTAGGATACGGAAAAGTTCTTTGACCTGAAGCAAAGGGATATTGGCTTCTTAAATATCTGCCACCACTACTAAGATTATCGATATCAACACCAAAACGTACAGAGAAATTTTTATTTGGATCATGCCTATGAATAAATTCTTGATAGCTGCCGAGATCTATCCCGCTATCTTTTTCTGCAACAATTCTTGGACTTAAAACAGTTCCTTCTCCTCTATTCGTATAAGACTGTTTTAGTAATTGCAAAGATTGAAGCAAACTACTTTTGCCAGAACTATTTTGACCGTATAGAAGTGTAATGGGTGCTAAATCAATTTTTTGTATTTCTCCAAAATTTTTGAAATTAGACAAACTGTAAGATGTTATCATACTTATATAATCGCTAAATATATTAAATATTCAATATCATGCTATTGAAAAAATAAATATTTTTTTCAAATTAATCTTGTGATCTCCTTAAAGGGGTCGAGAGGCCCCTTTCTTTAAGAGAAAAAATTTATGAGAGAATTTGATAAAATTAAACATACCATACAAAATTCAAGTTTTTTGTATGATATTCTTGATACCGTGGCTGGTCCTTCAAGGCAAAATCAGCAAGAAAAGCTCCACGCTTGGAGTGAGGCTGCCAGCGCTTTACGCGAATCTCTTAAACAATCAGGCTTAATTAAAAAAATAGAATACCGCGGAAAAGCTTTCTGGGACACATTTGATGGTTCCAAAAAACTGTCTTTTATTGATGGCGGCTCTCTTGGTGTCAATATGCCAACAGCCGATCCTATGGCAATTAGAACTAGTGCCTATGTGGTTAATCCAGGTGATAATAAAAAAGAAAATAGAGAAAACTTCTCTATGGAAGTTAAATTAATTGCAGATTTATTTCATCCTAAAAATCCAATTTTTGATGATGAATATGAAGATCACGGTGCTTTAAAACAAGCAGCTAGAATTATTGCTGAAGTTTCCACAGCCGAACGCATTATCCTAAATCAACAAAATAAAGATGAGTACAAAAAAATGGATTCCATTTATTTGCATGGACCCCTTGTTTGGCCAGCAGGTCGTTATAGCGATGTTCGCAGTAGCGATCCAGATGCTGATATGTTTCCGCGTTTGCGTGAAGGAATTTATGCTGATCTCATTCCACATACTAAAGATCGTAAGGTTGATACATATAAAAGACATTTCATTCCATCTTACTTAGAAATTTTAAAATACATTGAGAAGAGTTCTATTCCTGTTTACGGAATAGTTGAAAGGTTAACCTCTAAAAGGGCTCCGGGTTTTTTCACTGAATTTTTAATTAAATATGCTGAAGAAAATTTAAATACCATGTCAAAACAAACAGGTGATGAAATACTGCAAGTTTTAGGAGAATATAATTTTTCTGATCCTATTCTCTATGATTTTATTTTATTTGCTGGTGAATACATTGAACCTATTCGTATTAATAGACAATTACCAGACAGAGGATGGCCGGAGCTATGGCGAAACACTATCAAGCAGTTTCCTCATCCGTATTCAACATTTATGAAAATTAATGATTTTTCGTCACCATTGCGCATAGAATGGATGAACAGCAGTGATCGCACATCTAGAGATTTAGAATTTATTTTTCACGATGCACGCATGTTAGCAAATTATGCTTTTCCACTTGGATTATTCATTGCAGATAAATTAGCAAAAATTCCGATGTATCTTTCAAAAAGCATTCAAAATGCATGCGCAGCAGATGCAATTGGTATTGCAGGCAAGATAGAAAATGAGCAAGCTTACAGCTTTGCAAGAAAATTAGCATACTCTCAAAAAGGAGCCATGGCAGGTCGTAGTTATTATGGAAGGCCATCAGCATATTAAAAAGGATTTATAATGAAAAATAATACAGTCAAAAAAATTGAAAATGGTTACCGCACTATAGGATCTATTATTGGTGTTAACTCAACTGATACCTATAAATTTAAAGTTAAAGATTACGAAGCAAGAATTGGAGATATAGTAGTAATTACTAATAATCTACCAACCGCAGAACGTGGAAAATCCCTTAAAGCTTATGTTTGGGGAAGAATTATCAGCATGCGTCGATGGAATCCTTTTTATCCAGAAGAGGTAGGTATTGAATTAAGCCGAGAAGGAATGTCCCCTTATCAAACAACTCTAGCTCATAGTGGTGACCAACTTGAGGCAACAGTTAAAACAATGGGAGTTTCAGAATATCCGCATAACGGGGAAATCAATATTAAACCTTTGGTTTACCCTGTACAACCAATATCAGAAGTTCTGTCACCACCTGCAGAAGATTTAGAAAAATTATTTGCAGGCAATATCAATGGTGATACTCCTCTTCCAATTGGAAATTTGCTTAATCGCCCTGATGTTAAAATTGATATTTCATTAAAAAAAATAATATCTCGTCACTGTGCTATTATTGCTCAATCTGGTGCTGGAAAATCAGTAACAGCAAGACGTGTTACACGCGTACTTGGTGATCTTGGATATCCAACTGTTATATTTGATAATAGTGGTGATTACCTTGGTCTTTATGAAAATCAATCTGTTTTCAAAAAAACAAAAGTTAAATTATTTTATCCCAATTTAAGTTCATCAAAGGCAGATGTAAATGGTTTAATATTAAGTTTATTTTCAAAAACAGGCACACCTCTTACAGCACCTCAGCAAGAGTTGTTTTACAACATGCTTAATTCTGATCGAATTGATTATGAAGAAGGAAGTTCAATATTAACCTATGTTAAAGATTTGGCGGAAGAAGCGCAATCACGATCATTTAATGATGGTAGAAGAAGAAGCTCTTATCTAGCAATAGTTCGCGGTCTAAATGAATTAGCTCGAAAAATTGAATCAATGGAAAACGAAAACAAGAGTCAACGCGATAACATGCAAGGTTATAGTTTTGAAAAACTTCCTGATACAGTTCAAGATCCTGATAAAATTTCAAATAAAAATCAAATAAGCATTGTGTATCTTGGTGGTTACGATGATTTGATGCAATCTACAATTGTGTCTCTAGTATTAGAAAAATTATTTTATGCTAGAACAAAAAAATCTATATATCCATTCCAGGCTGTAATTGAAGAAGCGCATAATTTTTGTCCTGCACCTAGAGAAGGAACGCGTGATAAACCATCTCTAACAACAATTAGAAAAATTGCTACAGAAGGTAGAAAATGGGGTGCTTCCTTAATTTTGATTTCCCAAAAACCATCTCGATTGGATGAAACGTCTCTATCACAGTGCAATACATTTATATGCATGCGTTTAAGTAATCCACGAGATCAAGAATTTGTGAGAAGAGTGATAGAACAAATTTCGCAGGAAGATTTAAGATCCTTACCTAATTTAGGAGACGGTCAATGCTTCATCAGCGGACAAGCTGTGAAGTTTCCGCTGCAAGTGCAGGTTAAATTCGATGCAGACTTGCAAAGTGGCTATGTAGGTAATGAAGATTTTCTCAAAGAAGTTCTTTTTACTAAAAAATCTAATACCAAAAACAAAGACGAGACAGATAACATTATTAAAGGGACGTTTTCTAAACTCAAAAAAAGAAAGAATAAGGAAAAAAATATATGATATATTTAAGTAGAGTTGGATTATTTGCTATAGTTTTTTTTACTTACTTCTTCATCAGTGAACAAGTAAGAAAAACACATAAACATTCGGAAATATTTTTTTTAGAGAATTTTGATGGATTTTCCTTTTTTATATTAACTATAGTCCTATCAATTTGGATATATAATATACATAAAGAAGACAAAACAGATACGAAACAAAATCTAAAAGAAGTGCTATATGCCTTTACTTTTCTATCAATCTTTATGAGTTTTGCGAGTTTCATTGGCTGGTGTTAATGAGGTTGATTTCAAAAAAAATATTTTTTTTTTTATGTGGCTTAATTATTTTAATAATTTTGATTGTAGGTATTCTATTTGGCATCACTTTACATAAACACCTGCAAAATGAATGTTTAAAAAAAGAATCAATTAATAGAATATCTAAAGATTGTTCAGATGTTTTGTAAATCAACAATTTATTATAACTTGAAATAATGAATATATTCTCTATAACCTCCTTCAAAGCAAGTCTACGCGGTTTGGCTCGGCGTGGTGTGGTGGACTACTACTGCAACATTTTTCGCATATGGACATATAATATGTTCGTATGTTTAGGAACGATGCCTACGGACTTGCTTTTTTTCAATAATAATTTTTAGATAATGATTTTTTTAATTCTATATTTTAGAGTAATTCTTTTTATCGTTTTATTATTGATACTTTATTTGCTTTCTTAGTGTGCCGTATGTGTGCCGAAACATATGTTTTTTGAAAATTCGTTAAAGAAAAATCCTAGTTTATGGCGGAGAGAGAGGGATTCGAACCCTCGATAGTGTTGCCACTATACACGCTTTCCA
>MDSW01191956.1_pt1 | contig 11383 bp, 12 predicted proteins | sample 811171 | NCBI WGS metagenome assembly MDSW01 (sample SAMN05326641, study PRJNA326480) | marine metagenome | isolation source: seawater | place: Atlantic Ocean: North West | collected 2012
GGCAAAAGCTCCTGCAAACATTGAAGTTACTTGTCCCTGAACCTCTATATAAGAATTCAGCTTACCATAATTTTTCTTTTCTGTTATCTCTTGACCAAAAGCATATAAATTAGGATAATGAATATTGTAATTAAAAATTGTAAGACCAAAAACTAGTAAAACTAAAAAATCTGGTACATTATTAAATCGAAATCCATAATAAGAAACCAGAGCAATAACAGAACCACATACTAAATTGGTATAAATAAATACTTTTTTTCTAGAGTACCTATCAATAATAGTACCTGCGTATAATCCCCAAAAAAGAGTAAGAAAAGTAATAATCAAATAGAAATACGCAAAAACAGATGGACGAGCAACAATATCTACAAAATACCAAGGAATAGCGATCATACTAATACCCTGAGCAAATCCAGAAATAATATTTGAGATAAATAAAAGAGTTATTGCTTGTTTATTTTTCATTCTGGCAAAAATATAATTAATAAACTAATAATACGTATTTTTGAAAAGTGCAAAACAACAAAGTATATAATATTAAGGAGGTAATAGAAAAAATACAATCCTTCTGTGCAGTACAAGACAGATGTCAGTGGGGAGTGGAAAAAAAAATGAGAGATTGGGGAATTGCAGATGATATTATAAAAAACATACTCGCAGATTTAATTCTAGAAAAATTTATAGATGAACAAAGATTTGCTGAGTCCTTTTGCAGAGGGAAATTCAGAATAAAAAGATGGGGGAAAGTGAAAATAAAAAACGAGCTAAAACGTAGGAAAATATCAGAATCATGTATTAATAAAGGCTTAGAACAGATTGAAGAAAAGGAATATTATTCTGTTTTAGAAAAATTGTTTGAGAAAAAGAAGAACTCCCTTAAAGAGAAAAATCAATTTATCCGAAAAGGAAAAATTGCAAAACATCTCCAACAAAAAGGATTTGAAAGTAACTTAATTTGGAAATTAATAAATAGAGATAAATAAGTACTTTTGAAATATGATTTCTTCAGAAAAAATATCAGAGCTTAACGAAAGATTAGAAGATCTTTATAAATATCTTTCTATAGAAAAGAAAGAAAAGGAAGTATCTTATTTAGAGTCTATTACTCAATCAAATGATTTTTGGAATAATCCAGATGAGGCTCAAAAAACCTTAAAACAAATTAGCAAGATAAAAATATGGGTGACTATTTATAATAAGGTAAAAACCAATATTGAAGAACTTAAAGTATTAGAAGAGTTTGTAAGAGAAGATGAGGAACAATGTATGGAAAAGGAAATAGATACTCAATATAAGAAAACTATTCAGGCTTTAGAAGACTTAGAATTTAAAAATATGCTAAGTGCAGAAGAAGATAGTATGTCTGCAGTTATGACGATAAACCCTGGTGCTGGAGGAACAGAAAGTCAAGATTGGGCAGAAATGATAATGAGAATGTACTTAATGTGGGGAGAGAAAAATGAATATAAAATTAAAGAACTTGCTTTCATTAAAGCAGAACCTGCAGGAATAAAATCTGTAACCTTAGAATTTGAAGGAGAGTTTGCATTTGGAAACCTAAAAGGAGAAAATGGAGTTCACCGATTAGTTAGAATCTCTCCATTCGACTCTAATGCCAAAAGACATACCTCTTTTGCTTCCGTTTTTGTTTATCCTTTAGTTGATGACTCTATAGAAATCATTGTTGATCCTTCAGATATTAGTTGGGATACTTTTAGAGCAAGCGGAGCTGGTGGGCAGGGAGTAAATAAAACAGAATCTGCCGTAAGATTAAAACATAGACCGACAGGAATTACAATAGAAAACTCTGAATCTCGTTCTCAATTAGAGAATAAAGCAAAAGCAATACAGCTTCTAAAGTCTCAACTTTACGAACTAGAGATAAGAAAGATTCAAGAGGAGAAAGATAAATTAGAAGGTAAGAAGAAGAAGATAGAGTGGGGCTCTCAAATCAGAAATTATGTTCTACATCCTTATAAAATTGTAAAAGATTTAAGAACAAATTTTGAGTCAACTAACCCAGATTCTGTTTTAGATGGGGATTTAAACCCATTTATAAAGTCGTATTTAATGGAATTCGGACAAAAATAAAACTATGAAAATATACCACAACCCTAGATGCAGTAAAAGTAGACAAACACTTGATATTATAAAAAAACACAAAAAAGAGTTTGAAATAGTAGACTATTTAAAGGACAGATTAAGCATATCAGAACTAGAAATAATCATTAAAAAGTTAGGAATTACTACCTTAGGCTTAGTTAGAAAGAATGAATTAATTTGGAAAGAAAACTATAAAGGTAAAAATCTTTCAGATAAAGAAATAGTACGAGCAATGATTGAAAATCCAAAAATAATAGAAAGACCAATTGTTGTAAATGGAGAAAAAGCAATTTTAGGAAGACCTCCTGAAAGTGTGTTAAAGATTATAAATTAGTCAGGAATTTGATCGTTTTCTAACTTTCCTTCTCTAAACCAAACGTAAATAAAATATGGAATAACAGATGCTAAGAAGATAATACACCAAAATGCCATTAAGAAAACAAATACAAATATAAGGAAGCCTAGAAATTTCATAATTATTAATTTTGTACTGCAAATAAACAACAACAATTAAAACTATCAAAACATTTTTGAAATGAATTATAGAATAGAAAAAGACACAATGGGTGATGTCAAAGTTCCTGTAGAAAAATACTGGGGAGCTCAAACAGAGAGGAGTAGAAACAATTTCAAGATAGGAAATGAAGCCTCAATGCCACTAGAAATTATTTATGGGTTTGCTTATCTAAAAAAAGCGGCTGCTTATACCAATTGTGAATTAGGTGTTCTTTCCAAGGAAAAAAGAGATTTAATTTCAAGAGTATGTGAAGAGATTTTAGAGGGGAAACATAACAATCAATTTCCTCTTGTAATTTGGCAAACAGGAAGTGGAACGCAATCCAATATGAATTGTAATGAGGTAATTGCAAACAGAGCTCATGTAATAAATGGAGGAAGTTTAGAAGACTCTGAAAAATCTATTCACCCTAATGATGATGTAAATAAATCTCAGAGCTCCAATGATACCTTCCCTACTGGAATGCATATTGCAGCTTATAAAATGATAGTTGAAACTACAATACCTGGAATAGAAAAATTAAGAAATACTCTAAAAAGTAAATCTGAAGAATTTATGAATGTAGTTAAAATTGGAAGAACACATCTAATGGATGCGACTCCCCTTACTTTAGGACAGGAATTCTCTGGATATGTTTCTCAATTAGATCATGGATTAAAAGCACTAAACAATACACTCTCACATCTATCTGAATTAGCATTAGGAGGGACAGCAGTAGGAACAGGAATTAATACTCCTAAAGGATATTCTGAGCTAGTAGCAAAATACATTGCTGATTTTACAAGATTACCTTTTATAACTGCAGAAAACAAATTTGAAGCATTAGCAGCTCATGATGCAATTGTAGAAAGTCATGGAGCGTTAAAACAACTAGCTGTTTCTTTAAATAAAATTGCAAACGACATCCGTCTACTTGCTTCAGGACCAAGAAGTGGAATTGGAGAAATCATTATACCTTCTAATGAGCCAGGATCCTCTATTATGCCAGGGAAAGTTAATCCTACACAATGCGAAGCTATTACAATGGTTTGTGCACAAGTTATAGGTAACGATACTACTATCTCTGTTGGTGGAATGCAAGGTCATTATGAATTGAATGTATTTAAACCTTTAATGGGAGCTAACCTTCTTCAGTCTGCAAGATTAATTGGAGACGCTTGTATTTCATTTGAGGAAAACTGTGTGACAGGAATAAAACCAAATAATGATAATCTTAAAAAGAATTTAGATAACTCATTGATGCTCGTGACTGCATTAAATACTAAAATTGGATATGAGAAAGCAGCAAAAATTGCAAAAACAGCTCACGAAAATGGAACAACATTAAAAGAAGAAAGTATTAATCTAGGTTATCTTACATCAGAAGAATTTGATAAGTGGGTCAAACCAGAAGATATGTGTGGAAACTTAAAATAATATAATAAAAGTATTACTTGCACAATAAAAATCATCTTGTTACTCATCCAAGCTTGAAGAAATTCACCAGTTAATATGTAAATACAGACAGTCGTAGACCCACAAAACCAACATTCTATAAATGTCTTATTCCAGATACTAAGAATTAAAATATATATCTTGAAAAATGGTTTAATAAAATTGATATGAAAAAAATAAAAAGAGAATAGACTAATAAGTCTATTCTCTTTAATAATTTTTACCATAATGAAATCACATTCCCATCAGAATCTTTAAGATGACCTATAGTTTTTTTAATGTACTCTAAAAGACAATCATTAATAACACAACAGTCAAGAATCCTCCACCAACCAAATAAGCTAAACATCCTCCACATCCAGGAATATGCCACCACCATGGGATATTTTCCACAGTTTAATTATTTTTTATAGATCCTGTATGAGTAATATCCTGATGTTGAGCAGGTTTCTTAGCCCAATCAATATATTTTCTAAACGGAAGGATTAAAATTTGGAATATATCCCTAGAAATAGCAGTAGCAAGAGGGACGCAATAACATATTAATGCTCCACCAAAAATAAATTCAAGTCCACCTCCGTCACCTATCATAACAATGATACCTATTAGAATAACAAGTGGGAATCCGATTACATAAGCTAAAAATGCCATAGCATCAAAATTAAATTCTAATATATATGTTTTATACCAAGAAAGAAATGGCCAATTCGATTTAGATTCTTTGATCTCCAAAGCTCCTTTCTCTCTTAATTTCACTAATCTTTTTGTAGCTTTCTGAAAGAATTCATAGGGAAGTTTTAAAATATAAATAATGGCATAGTATAATACAAAGATAAGTACTTTACCAAGTGATTCTTGAGTCTCTTTACTTGAAAGATCACTAATTGGGTTTTCTGTTGAGTCAGTATTTTCCATAACTAAATAATTTTAATTTCGCCTACTCTATTAAGGTTTTCGGCATCGCCTATTTATATCTTATTTCCTATTAGAAAATAAATTCTTCTTTTTGCTGTTTTTCTTGGTTTCCACAGACTCCTCTACTTCTGAAGGTTTCTGTTCATCCTCAGCAACTATTATACATGTTTTTTCACAATCTGGATTAGTATTATATTGAATTACAGTGTTTTCCCATATATATGCATCTTCACTATTATTCTTACCAGCATCAGTATAAAATGCAATTAATTTACCCTCCTTATCATATGTACAATAAATTGAAGCTGCATCAGTATAATAATCCTCTCCTTTTGATTTTACGTAATTATTATCTTTCGATTTAATTTCTAATTTCTTATGTAAATATCTATATTCCACAATCATTTCTCCCTCAGATAAATTCTGATAAAAATCAAATGGTTCAACTCCTAGAGTGGTCTGTACCTGATTTGTAGTCATGCCTATTTCTACATAAAATAGTTTATCAATTGTTGTAAAATGTTCCTTCTGTATTTTCTGAGCGCTAGAAACAGATATTACAAACACTCCTAATCCTAATAATATATTTTTAATCTTTTTCATAGTTTTATTTTTATTCATTATCTTTTATTTCTCCAGAAGTCTTTAACTTTATTTCTAGCTTTCCATTTAAATCCAGAACATCACAAAGATCACAATCTTTATCAGAATCACCAGTTTTACTATCAGACTTTTCTCTCATTATTTTTATACATGGATCTCCTTCACAATTTCCTTCATTCACAACATAATAATACTCCTCAGTATCACAAGGACAATATTGACAAGAACCATCATCTTTGTTTGCTTCAGGATTATAATTCGTTGCCGACTTATCCATACATCCTCCAATAAAGTCAAACTCTGGAATACATCTTTCTTCACAATTTCTTTTTGGATCAAAATTTGGGTTTGGCTTATAATCACAAGGACAATATTCGCAACTAGCATTATCTTCAACAGCTGCAGGATCATAATTTAACGCTGAAGGGTCTGTACACCCAATTACAGCAGGATATTTACAACTTCCATCATCTAAATTTGCAGATGCATTATAATTGATAGCTTCTTTATCTGTACAACCTACACATTTTATAAATGTTTCATCCGTATTACAAGCTTCAGAAACAGTTTTATTAAAACACAACACGTCATTAACAATAGAGGACTTTGCTTGTTCTGTAATAACATTATCCAACAATCCTTGTCTATAATATAATAGGACTTGTTTCCTTTCATTACTATAAATGTCTTCACCCGTTTTTAACCCCGCCTTCTTATGTTGTAAGTCCGCCTCGAATTCTCTGAGTAAATTACTGTAATTATAAACATGTATCTCACAATTGTCTATATTATGATATATCTCATAAGGAAAAAGCTTTGTGGCTACCAAAACTTCATCTTTCGTCATACCCTTCTTCAGATTCATTAAATCATTAACTGAAATATTATAATCTGTTATTATTTTATCGTATTTACAACTACCATCGTCTTTCGTTGCATTGGAATTGAAATTAACTGCATTTTTATCTGTACATCCTTTAATTTCTAATATAGAGACTGTGTCAGTTAACTGTTCAGTTGTAGTACAAGAAGCAAATAAAACAACTAATAAAAAATATAAAATTCTATTCATAAAATGTCTGTTTAAAAACTTGATTATATTTACAGGTAATAATCTTTAACCACTTTTCGGGGTCTAATATACATTAAAAATAATAAAATCTCTATGATAATGACAAATTGTTAATATCTTTCTATATTTTGATAGATCATTTTTAGAGATTTGTAAATCTAAATACAATTGATTTTAAACAAATTCATTTCCTAAATTAAACTTAACATCTGATACAATTTGCTTTATTTTTTGTTCCTCTTCTTTTTTACAAATAAGTAAAGCGTGTTTTGTATCTACAATAATATACCCTTTTAAACCCTGAATTACACAAGCTTTTTCTTCTGGAATTCTTACTATATTACTTTGGGAGTCATACATCAATACGTTTTTTGATATGAAAGCATTATTTTCTAGGTCTGAGGATAAATGAGTAGATAAAGATCCCCACGTTCCTAAATCTGACCATCCAAACTCAGAAGGAAAAACAAAAACATTCTTGCTTTTCTCCATTATACCATAATCAATACTGATGTTCTTACACGCTGGGAATACCCTATCTATAAATTCGGATTCCTTTTTCGTATTATATACATTATAATCTTCATTAAATAAATCATACATCTCTGGTAATAGATCTTTCATAGAAGACATAATTGCTTCTACAGACCAAATAAACATGCCTGAATTCCATAAAAAGTCTCCACTATCTAAAAATTGTTGTGCGATTTCCAGGTCAGGTTTCTCTGTAAATGTTTTTACTCTTTTGAGATTTTCATTTTGCACTGAACATTCTTCTGAATATTGAATATAACCATATCCAGTTTCCGGCCTACTTGGTTTTATTCCTAAGGTTATAAGACAATCTTTCTTTGAACTAAAGTCTAAACACTCTACGACTATTCTCTCAAACTGGTCTTCATTAGTAATCAAATGATCAGAAGGAGCCACAATAATATTTGCATTACTGTTTTGATTTTGAATTTTAAAACTTGCATAAGCAATACAAGGAGCCGTATTTCTTCTAGCTGGTTCGCACAAGATATTTTCTTTTTTTATATCTGGAAGTTGATTGAAACAGATATCTTTATAGTCTGTATTTGTAACTACTAATATCTGAGAAGGTGGACAAATTTTACTCAACCTTCTAAAAGTTTGCTGCAATAAGGTTTCTCCATTTCCCAAAACATCTAAAAACTGCTTTGGCATTTTAGAAGTACTCATAGGCCAAAACCTACTCCCTATTCCACCAGCCATTATTACTGCATAATTATTATTAATCATCTTTTAAGAATTTTATAATTAAATAAATTTAAGAGTTCCTCCTCTTTTACAAATACGGAATTGATAATTTCTAAATCATTATCCGAAATCTTGCTGATTTTCTCTTCATTCAGATTTATCATCTTCATCTTGCCTTCAGATTTAAAATTATGAGACGTAAACTCTATATTCGCATCAATATCGTTTAATTCTGGAACAAACTCAACTATTTTTTTGAGAATCACCTCGCCTTTCTCACACAACTCTTCATACGAGAAAAATAACGCATTATGCCTTGCTTTATTTTTTCTTTGATAGTGCAAACACATAATCGCAAACTCTGCAGCTGACTTGGAGTCTTGTTTATTACGTCTCATTATCCCCTCAACTTGAGCATAAGGATTTCTTACCATACAGATATATTTAATAGGAGAAAATACATTCTCAATCTCATTCACTCTCATTATATTTGGAATACTTTTATCTAAAAAAATCGGCTTTGAAAAATCCCAATACCTCATCCAAACCTTTTTAACTTCTTCCCAAGGATAGTTTACTTTTGGATCCCATCTGTCTTTCTGAAACATAAAATGATTTACACCAGGAAGTAATTGACCTTCTCTTGTTCCTAAATTATTATTACAACTTACATTTTTGGAAGAAGAAAGAAGTTGATTTAACATGGTGGAACCACAATATGGAGGACTTAAAATAAATAAAAATTGAGGAGATATTTTACGGTAAAATACTGAAGTAATCACCCTAAAAATTCTAATAAATGTGTAGTAAATCTTTCTTTTAACAGAATGAAATAAATGAAATTGCTCCTTATTACTCATCAGATCGCAAAGATATAAAAATTGTTTACAAAGGAATAACCTCAGCTAATGGAGAAAAACGATATAATCGTCCAGAAAGTAACTCTTTACACTTGTAATTTTTCCTGAGTCTCTGTATACGTTTAAACTCTTTACCATTTGATACCCTAAAATAATCACCATCTTTCAGATCCTTTATCGTAATAATCTTTGATTTATTATAACTTCTTAAAATTTCCGACAATTCAACATCTCTTACTGTGGAAGCTTTTGGATTTATCATATGTAATGAAAGAGAACGTAAAATATCCTCCGGGAAAAAATCTGGATTTAAAAAAGGTAGCATCATACTTTTAAATTCATTTTTCCACTCTATTCCATGAGGATTAACATTTCTTGTAAATTTCTTCCAAATACTCGCATGTGCTAATTCATGAACAATTGTAATAAGGAAAGAATATCTGTTTAAATCTTCGTTTATTCTGATTATATTTTCTCCAATTTGTTTTGGGATAAATACACCTAATCTAGTTTTAGAAGGTTTAGAAATTTCTATTTTTACATGAAAATCTTTCTCCCATTTGAGAATTTGTTTTTCTGCTTTACTATTTAAATACTTAGAATACAAATTTAAAATATTATTAGAATCCTAAAAATAAAGCTATATAACCTACAACTAAAGCAATAATAAATCCTAATCCAGACACAAGCAATCCATCTTTTCTGTTTTCTGCCAGTAAAGGAAATATTCCATCACCACTACTTGCAATCGCAGCTGCAATTAATGCTGCCATGGGAAAAACTTCAGGGTTTCCGATGTAAGTGACAGCAACCACAATCAAACCTCCACAACCAGGTATTACTCCTATTAGAGCCGCTAATAATACCACAAGATATGTTGATGATTTCATCCATAACTTAAATGTATCTTCCCCTACAAGTACATCGATAATATAGTTAGCAACAAATAAACCAATAAACACATATGTTATCACCATTGCAACATCTATAATTGCGTGCAATGTAGTCGATTTGATATCATCTTCATCACAATAAAAGTCAAGATGTTTATAAATAAATCTACTGACACAGTAAAAAATTATACAGGTGAGTGTAAGCGATACCGAAACCCAATTAGTTAAACTTGAAATAGATTCAATTTCTCCACCCCAGAAGGCCATAATAGAATTAGGAGCTAAGAATATTGCCATTCCTATTATTGTATAAAAACCTAGGTCTTCAAAAAATATGCCTGCCTTGGTATTTTGTTTTGTTTGAAGGATTTTATCCTCTGTATGGTGCACTGGAATATTTTTAGAATTTAATCTAAATTCGAAAATATCCGATAAATATCCAAAGACAACTCCTGCTATAAATCCAAAAATGGTAATTGTTATAAATGCTTGTAAATTTCCTACAACATCAGCCTCCTTAGAAGCTCCTAACAAAACAAATGATCCTTCGCCTAAGGTACTTATGAAAGTTGCTAATAAACCACCAAAAGATATTTTTTTATTCTTATATAATGACGCTACAACTATTGTCGCTCCACATCCAGGGATGACTCCTAATAAAGATCCGATAATAGGGTGTACCCACTTAGGACCAATCTGACTAGATGCTTTATCATATCTTTTTTTGGTTGCAAAACTAATTAATGCAAACCCAATTATTGAAAGGGACACATACCCCCCTATTGCACCTGAAGCTTCTAAATTATCTAAAACAAATGAAGTAAACTCGTTAAATTCCATATATACATTATAACTATTGTTCTTTCAAAGAAAAATTTTTGAGATCAAAAATCATAAGTACCTGACAATTAAAATGTTAATTTTCTGACTTTCAAATCTGATAATTTTTTCATCCTGCAAACTTAACTATTTAGAATGAATCTAAAGTATAATTTAAGAATTAGTTTCATTTATAATATTAGATACCTTGCTAAAATTAGGGCAATCACAATTATTCTTTTTCAACACCTTACAAGAAGAAAAAAAGAATAACAACAGTAACGAGAGAGTAAAAATGATTTTCTTTTGCATAATCAGTGGTTCAAAAGTAAATAAAATAACAAACACTATTGCTAATATTCTTTTGAAAAATATTTTTACTTTTAGCCACAATGATAAAAGGATTAAGAAATCTAGGAGATTACTTCATTATGATGAAGAAAGTAATGAGTAGACCGGAGAAATGGTCTATGTTTTTCCAACAACTAAGGTTAGAAATAACTAAAATTGGTTTAGACTCCGTTGGTATTGTTATAATTATCTCTTTTTTTATTGGTGCAGTGATTACTATTCAACAATACTTAAATATTGAAGACCCTTTAATTCCTAAATATATGATAGGATTAGTTGCTAGAGACGCTCTAATCCTTGAGTTTTCCCCAACTATGATTGGACTTATTTTAGCGGGAAAAGTAGGGTCTAATATTTCTTCTGAAATTGGAACTATGAGAGTAACCGAACAGATTGACGCATTAGAAATTATGGGTATTAATTCTGCTTCCTTCTTAGTTTTACCAAAAATTATGGCAGCTATGTTATCTTTCCCAATTCTTGTAATATTAAGTATCTCTGTCGGTATATTTGGAGGATTAATAGGGGGACAATCTGTTGGTGTGTTAACTTCTGATTTTATTTTAGGATTACAATATGAGTTTATTCCATTTTA
>MDSW01180727.1_pt1 | contig 11382 bp, 3 predicted proteins | sample 811171 | NCBI WGS metagenome assembly MDSW01 (sample SAMN05326641, study PRJNA326480) | marine metagenome | isolation source: seawater | place: Atlantic Ocean: North West | collected 2012
CATTTGAATTAAATGTAGTTCCTCCGTTGATCGTGCCAGTATAAGAAGTGCTTGCTAAGTTTGTAAGTTTTCCACTTGGTGATCCTGTTAGTGGGTAAAGGTATACTCTACCAGATGCATCAGGACTACCAGAACCTGCACCAATTGCTAGCGTACCTCCAGATGCAGACATGGAAGAACCAAAGGCAGAATTATCTCCACTATTTCCCGAACCAATCCAACGGTCTAGTTCCCTACCTGCATGAGTAAACAGATATGCTCTACCAGCAACTCCTCCAAGGTTTCCAACGTAATACTGTGCTCCTACAATAAGACGATCACTACTGACAGCAACACTGTCACCAAATCCCATTGCGTCACTATCTTCATCTGCTGGATCATCTGATGGTCTGATACTAAACTTCAACTCACCTTTCAGATCAAATACATATACCTCACCACTACCTATTTCTTGTGGATTTTCTACTCTTTGTTGTCTAGATGCTCCAACTACAAGCATTCCATGCTCAATGACAAGACCACCTTGACCAAACAAAGCAGAAGTTGTTAGTACATCAGGTTCAATAATCTTCTCTTCTGTTCCATCAACATTATACAAATAAACTTTACCAGTATTGGATCTACCAGTTACAGGATGAGTAAGATTATCAGCACCAATGGCAAGTTTACCACCACCTGCTGTAATTCTTGTACCAAATCTAAGGAAGTTACCAAAAATATCTTTTGGTCTCAGTTCATATAAGAATGCTCCTGTCTCAGCATTAAAACAGTAGACTGTTCCATTATAGTTAGGACCAGTTGGTACATTATCATCTGATACCCAAACTCTATTGCCAGAAATAGCAAGTCCATTACCAAAAGTATTACCACCAGGAGGACTGATAGGTAGTGTGCTGTTGCTGTCAATAATAATTTCATTGGTGCCATCAGCATCATACAAATACAATGCCGAGTTGCTTGTGACAGCAATCTTTCCAGAGCAACCACAAATAGCTACTGCATTACCAAAGTTCCAATCATTACCAGAAATATCTGATGGTGTAAGTGTAACTTCTAGAGCACCAGTTTTAGCATTGTAGATGTATGCTTTACCACCACCAGTGTAAACACCGTTAGTTTCTCCACGAGCACCAACTACAACTTTACCATAACCAACAGCGACAGACTGACCATCACCAAAAGCAGCACCATTAGTTGAAGCATCGTCTAAAATAGTCTCAGTAAAAGATGCATTGATCTCAGAACTCTTTACAATGCAAGAAGAATTACCAAAATCATAATTCAACAACAAACTATTATCGGCAAGAATAGGACTTACATTTAGTTTTGGTGTGGTGTTTGGTAGTTCTGAGGTATAAGTAAATTTAGAAGCATTGTAGTTTTGGAAAACTTGTGTTGCGGATAGAACTCTATTATAGATACGAAACTCTCCAATTTTACCATTGACTTCATATCTTCTTGGATTTTCACTATCAGTTCCAACAAATAAATCCTGTATGTTAGGAATATAAACACCAGCATCTGAAGTGTTAGAGAACAACTCACCATTAATATAAAGTTCTCTGCCAGCAGATGATCTAGTTAACACACAATGGAACCACTTAGCTAGATTAGAACCACCACAATCAAATCCAGTGATCCATCTATGAGTTCCGATCGTAGGTGTTCCAAAATCAAAATGTAGAATACCATTTGCTTGGGTAAAAATCATATACCCATCTTCATTGTTAGTTCTCTTTGTAAAGAATGCAGTTGCGGAACCACTGAAGATACTATTGTTGTACATCCACCATTCAAATGTGAAATCCTCACCGTGAAGTTTATCTTCATGTGGTATTTGAATGAAGTCATTACTGTTAGGACCATCAAATTCCCAATAATCATTATCACGGTAGAAATTTCCATCTGTAGTTGGTAATGTCTCAAATTCAGTTGGTTGTGGATCAGATGTTTGATAGTAAACTCCAGGAAGAACTCCATCAACCATTTGAGCTCCATAGAGATACCACAGATCTCCTGTTTGACTATTGCTATTGTATCCACCCATAGCAACAGTAGCACTACTACCAGCAGTGAAAGTCCAACATACTCTATGCCACTCCGTATCTTTTGGTTTATAAGTTGTGGTTCCAACAGAAATATCTTCTAAAATATTACCCTGCCTATCAGCAAAATGGATACTATTATTGGATGTAGAAATATTATATGCTTGGAAACTCCATTGAGCGTCAGTAGTAACTGCTTTCATCCACCAAGAGTAAGTGTATTTCTGTCCTGCTACTAAAACTGGACCAGCATATTCTATTCTTCTACCAGTTGTTGCTGTTAAATTATACAATTCTGCCGTCTGCCCATCTCCTAAAGGATTGGCGATAGCGTTGGCAGTAACAGTTACATTAGTTGTTTGTCTCCTCCACTTATTACCATAGTCAGTTGTTGATGTGACATCTGGAGTGATGTTATCAGAATCTCCAATGTAATTTTGTCTTGGTTGATTTGGCAAATCATTTACAAAAGCTCTATAATCTTCACCAAAATCCTGTGGTCTAACAGCAGGACTACCGCTGTACATGAAAGATTGAAGACCCTCACTAACTTTACGTTTCTTACCTGCTATGTTAGTAGCATAGTCATCGAACACAATATTATCAGCACTGTAAGGAGTAGAACGTAAGTCACTAACACTATTAGTTACAGAACCATCTTGGAGAATTCCAATGTTACTATCAATATTAACGATCTCGTAATCAATTGTTTCTCCTGTACTGTCAGCATATTGAAAGTCACCCAGACCATTACCTGATGTACTTACCTTACCAAAAGTATAACGATCGGGTTCACCTGAAAGAGTAGCAATACTTTCATCACAGAAGAGTAGATAATAGAAAGAAGAATCAGCATCTAGTGATGGTGGGTTAACAGCACTGCTGAATTTATCAGAACTCTCGCGAGAACTTTTGATAGTTCTTCTCCAAAGAAGCGTACCATTCTTAGTATACTTACTAAGGATACCCATCTCATCATTAGCAGTTCCATCATAATATCTACCAAGAACAATTACCTGTTCTGTGTCTGTCTCTGCACTAACATCATAAAATTCAATACTTTTAGTAGCAGACAACGGTGTTTCTTTCTGCCAAATAATATTTCCTTCAGTATCAAACTTAATTAGAATTCCTCTACCTGCTAATGAACCAGATCTTGTAGATTGTATTCTTCCAACAACATAGAATTGTCCATTGCCATCAGCATATATCTTCTCAAGTCCAACGCTTTCTTTGAGTGTTAAGAACTGATTGAATTTCTTAGGACTGGTAATTGTTTTATCCCAAAGAACATCTCCAGTTTGACTGTCAAGTTTCACCATGAAACCTTTCTGTCCATCATTATCATCTATTCTACCAACTGCCAAAATATTACCATCGTCTGCGATAGTAATAGATTCTAGTAGTACATCATCATATTCAAAGAAAGCTGCCTTTCCCCAGATTGGATTGCCTTGATCATCAAATTTTTCAACGTATGCTATGGCACTATCATCATCCCCAGGTCCAGTGTGACCACACACATAGTAGGCAACACCATCATGTGCAACGCCAAGATATCTTGCTTCACCAGTAAACGTAGATGCTTGCCAATCGAGTACACCAGCAGAAGAGTATCTTCTAATCCAACAGGTGCCGCCACCATGACCTACTACAATGATCCTACCTGCTTGATCAAAGATAATACTACGCAGAAGTACATTTTGTCCAGGAACACTACTCTCAATTCTATCATCCCAAACTTGAGTTGATGCTGTAGTGTCAGGATTGTATGTTCTATTTTCAATCCATCCAAATCCTTTTGACTGTGGATCAGAAGCAGATCCAGCTATGGTATAACTGTCGTCGCTATACCTATACTTAATAGTTTCTGGAGCAAACACACCATCTACTGATGATGACAGATCAACTGCTTTAAAAAAGTTTGTTACAGTTTGTTCTCCCGTAGAACCTAAGAGAAAGAGGTTTCTAGCGGGACTACTAATTCCTACTGGCATTGATCGTTATCCTCAGCTGAAGTCTGTATTACCTTGTCCAAATACTTTAGTCACACCAGAGTTATCTCTGACAATAATGAATGTCAAAATGTCGTTGTTAGATGTTGCAATTGGTGGAGAACCACCAGACCACTGAACGCCAGTGCTAACTGCAATTCCATCAACAGTACATGCATCACCATATGTAGCAGCAGTGTTTGCGTCAAGAATAAGAGTGAGTGTCTTAGATTGACCGTTAGTTAATCCAACTCCAGTAAACGCCCACGTAGTAATAGCATTAGATGTAGGTGATCCAACCAAAGTATTAGCACCAGCAATGTTAATCGTTAGTGTACCAGCAGATGGAGTGAGTGTTGTAGAGTAACTGTTGAATACCTTCTCAGTAATTACACCACCAAGAGTAATAGCACCATCAACAGTCAGACCAGTGAGTGTACCAACTGATGTTAGTGAGGAGTTTACAACTGTGCTACCAAGGGTTGTAGTGGATAGAACTAACTGGTTGTTGATCACCATCTTCTTGCCAAAAGCAAGTTCCAGGTTCTCAGTCATCACCCAATACTTATCAGCTCTTGAGTTATCGTAGTAAATTCTCTTGTCTGTTGTTCCCTTCAGTCTGATACCACCCTGATCTGCAGAGTTGTTATCAGCACCCTGAGTTACAAATTGGCAAGTACCAGCACCAGTAACAGAGTTTGAAAGTGTAATGATGTCACCAACGACAGTAAGGATAGTTGTTCCTAGGGGAACACTAATACCATTTGTTGTAGATACAACCTCAAGTCCAGGGATCAGTTCAGCGGTTGGGAATACTGCATTAAGTGTATTGCTACCATTTGTGGTAACAGCACTGAATGTCTGTGCAATAACATCACCAAGTGTGATCTCTTTATCATCAACACTTAGTACGTTTGTATTGATAGTGGTTGTAGTACCCTCAACTGTCAAAGATCCTTTGAGTAGTAGGTCTCCACCAATCTCAGAATTATTTGGAAGCGTAACTTTACCAGTGCTATCACCTCTAATCCAAGCAACAGTACCAGAACCAACAACTAGTTGTCTGCTACCACCAGAAGATGGTAAAACATATGTTGGGTTAGTACCGTTCTCATCATCAGCAGGTCCAATGATAACGTTACCAGTACCTGCAATCTGACCATATCCAGCGTAGTGACCGATGGCAATGTTTGCAACGCCAGAGTTAGCAGATGCTAGTGTCTGACAACCCAGTGCAGTATTCTTTTCACCGTCTAGGTTGGTGATCATTGCCTGGTGACCAACCGCCACGTTGTCATCACCGACACCCGTAGATCTTAGAGCATAGTATCCAAGAGCAGTATTTCTAGATCCACTGTTTGCAGTGAATAGAGTTTCAAAACCAAATCCTGTATTGAATGCAGCAGAACTTGCAGAGTTTAGAACTCTAGTACCAAATCCAGTGTTGGATGCAACAGCACCATTACCTCTACCAAGTCTAATAGGATCGGTTGCTGTTCCTCTGATAAAGATATCAGAATTCTCAGAGTTTAGAACACCATTAATTAGAATAGCATCGTTAATATCTTGTCCAACTGTCAACTCATTTGTAATGACAGCACTGTGATTGATTGTGGTAGTACCACTGCTAGCACCCATGTTAATGGCAGTTGCAGCACCAGCGAAGTTTACTGTTGTAGCAGTAGCATTGATGAGAGCAAATGTTGCCGATCCAGTTTGAATAGAAGTCTCAATGAATGGACTTTGTTGGAATACAAGTTTACTAGTACCAGTAGTATCACTGATCAAACCACGAAGTTGAGTAGATGTGGTAGATGAGAAAGATGCAAGAGTGTCTGACTTATATGCAACCTGTCCACCACTTCTGAAGTTAATACTGACAGCGTTTGAGTTGTCATCAGATGTAAGAACAAGATCTCTGTTAACATCTAGTGTTTTATCTGCAGCGATATCAAGTACAGCAGATGCTGTTGATGTGATCTCAAGACCGTTGATTGATGTTGCAGTTGCTGCACCTAGAACAGGAGAAGTAAGTGTTGGTGCTGTAAGTGTTTTACCAGAAAGAGTTTGTGTATCTGTTTCAGTTACAAATCTCTTTTCAACAGAACCGTCCCATGATCTCCAGTATCCACCACTTTCATACCATTGCATTGCCTGGTATGTAAGAACAGATCCCTGAGCGTCAGTAGTTCTATTAACTTGAACACCACCATCAGCACCAGTTAGACTGTTGCCTTTTCTTAATTCAATTTGATTATCTTCTACAACCAAGGTTGCAGTTTCTAGAATAGTCTGTGTACCAGTGACTACTAGGTCACCACCGATGGTAACAGCAGAACCATTATCACTAATAAGACTGTTTGCTAGTTGCTGGTTACCACTATCATATTTGATTAGTGTATTACCAGTAAAGTTAGCAGAGTTCTTAAGTCTAAAATCATTGCCGACTTTTTGAACACCACCAGATGCAGTTGCCGCAGCACCACTATCAGTGTTAACAGAACTAATGGTGATCTCTTTTACACCATTGTTAACTGCAGTAGTAATAGATGTAGCACCAGAAGGTAGAAGTCTAAAACTACCAGAGTTAAGTGCTTCCGAGTTAGCAGCAACCTCAGTAACAGTATTTGTGTCTGTGCTGTCAACTGTAATCGTTGTGCCTGCTTGGGATACTGTAGTATTAGTGCCACCAGTAATTGTGACATCACCCGATGTGAAGGAACCAGCACCACCACCTTTCAATCTGGTAACAGTATCAGTGGAACTGACTGTGATTGTTGGGTCACCGTTACCATCAACTGCTTGAGCAAGAGTGGTTGCACCACCTTGTAAGAATGTAAAGTCTCCAGAATTAAATACGTTACCAGTTCCCGATCTCAATCTGGTAACAGTATCAATATAAGAAGAGTTAATTGTAATAGTTTTTGATGCAGTATCTTGAGATACTGTAGTAGATCCAGTGCCAGCAATACTAATGATACCAGTTTGTGCTGCACCACCACTAGCAGCTTGGATAGAGGTAACTGTGTCGGTATCTACATAACTGGATGTAATAATAATTTCATTCTGATTTCGAGTTAGAGTAACGTTAGTACCCTGCTTCAGAATAACATCAGAAGTTGTAGTGCCGTCAGTACCAGTGATGCGGATATTCTTTTCAGTTGCATCAACACCATCGACTGCACTGAGAGCGAACTTAGTATCATCGTTTGGTGTTACAACCACACCACCAAGAGCAATCGTTGCTCCGTTGATTGTAATACCAGAGTTGACTAGAGCAGTGTTGGGCAAGTTAGCAACGGTGTTGTTATTACCATTGATAACACAACTTTCAAAGGTTTTATTAGTTACTGTCTGCGATGCGTCTAAGTATACATCACCAGGCGCTTCCCAGAAGACCGTGGATCCATCACTCTTTAGATACTTCCCAGCACCCGAATCTCCACTGATAATAATACCATTACCAGTGAGTTCTAATTTGTCTCCTGCTACAATTTCTTCAATCTTCCTTGAGACTTCATTAACGATTAATGGAAAACGATCAGCCATTTAACTTGCCAATAGATACTAGTGCTCGTTCTTATTTATGCCTCATGTAATAACGATCGCACCGTCCATAGTGTTATGAACCTCGCACTGATAATAATATGTTCCTGGTGTCACTCCAGTCGTATCCCAAGTAATTGTACCAGTATCTGATCCATTGTTTGTAACAGTACCAGTTGTTACAGCATTACCAGTTCCAGTAGTGCTGGATGTCTTAATCCATATCGGATGACCACTCATACTATTCAGTTGAAATTTAATTATATCACCAACATTATAATTAAAATTTTTACCTATAGTATTAGAGATCTGTCCATTTCTATCATAACCAATACTAGTAACAATTGAACTGCTTGACCAATTACCAAGAACTGATGCATATGTTGGTTGCGCTGGAGGTTGACTAATGACAATTGATCCAACCATTCCACTATGGTACTGGCAAATGTAATAGTAGGTTCCAGGGGTTACACCTGTTGTATCCCAAGTCACTGCGCCAACTGCTCTACCATTACCACTGATTGTTCCTGTAGTGACTTGATCACCTGTTCCAGTAGTAGCAGATGTCTTGATATAAAATGGGTGACCAGATGCATTGAGATCAAATTCTAATGTGTCTCCAACGTGAGCATAAATTGTTGGGTCATTTTGCGTAGGGAAAATAGCATTCTGTGCATCAACACCAGTCATTGTGTAATGTGATGATCCACTATTTCCGACAGTAATCTCAAAGGTTCTCGCAGGGACTGTTGAAATTTGTGCTGGTGCTGGTGTCATGAAAACACTTTGTCTTGGAAAACCTAATCCAATAGTAGGTCTCTCACTCTTAGTTTCAGCAAGAAACCCAGTATTTTCTCTAGGATTAATAGCTTGTAGATACTTATTAGGACTTCCTTTTTGGCAGGTGCTATCATTAAATGTACCACCAGATACATCAAAGGTCATGTCACCTTCAACCGAAGTCTTCTGTAAGTATCCTCGTATATCTTTGTTTGATACTCTTTCTTTTGTATTTGCAAAGCACGCTGCAATACCAGCAACCTGTGGTGATGCCATGCTCGTCCCTTGTATTGGGTAAAAGTAGTTACCAGCAGAATATTTACTGTCAGCAAGTCCAGTGTTACCAAAGACAGATAAGATACCATCTCCAGGAGCAAATATATCTACACCAGGACCAAACATAGTATAAGTAGATCTTCTAAATTCAGAGTGGTCAGACAAAGCACCAACATTAATACATTCAGTATCAGCAGTGCATGGCCATGCTCCTCTGTTGTAGTAGATTGTACCATAACCATTATTCATAACAATTCTATTGTCCCAATCAGTTCCACCAGGAACATCCATCAAAAGATTGTCATTACCAGCAGCACCAATGAATATAATACCATCGTCAATACAATCTTGGACATCTGCTGCGATAGAAGCATTATATGATGGATACCTATCTAAATTAAATCTTATACCAAAATCAGTTTGTAGTCCTGATGTTGTCCAACCAGATGGTCCAGGACTAGAAGATGAGTATGTAGTACCTCTATAAACTACAGAACCAATATCCGCAAGTTGTAAGACACCCTCTGCTTCGTTTAAAGTTCTGACACCACCATAACTATGGTTACTGACTGTAGGATTTTTCTTACCTGTTGCAGGATTAACTGCTTTGCTTTGATGAAATGCTCTGAGATAATCATAGATCAGAAGTCCACCTACCTGCTGTCCCGATGGCCATGCATCAGTTACTGCAATATTATAAATGTTTGCTTCATTTGCCCATCCATACCATTGACCACATGCAGTTCCTGTAACGTGATTGCCATGATACTGTGGTGTTGATGCACTGGTGCCATATGTAATAGTCCCTGTTGGTTCTGTTTCTCCGTCATCATCAATAGTATTGACGAGAGTATTCAACTCATTGAACCATTGGTATTGAACAAATCTAGTTTGTCCTGGTGCTGATGGTCTATGCCATTCTTCATTATCATATGACACAGGATCATCAACGATGACTACATCAACGTGTCTACCATTGTCAAATATAGCAACAGCATCAGTAACAGTTTCTATGACAGGACTAGATGCATCACCCCAAGTACCTTTTCTTCTTTGTGCTACGTCTCCAGCACAATGAAGATGTCCCCATTGTCCCCAGGTGGCGCTTACAGAGCTGCCCCCAGCATCTTTCCAAAATGTTTTTGCTGACACATAAGGTTCTCTATTTGCCTTAACACGAACTGGCATGTCACGACGTTCTTCAACCTCCCAAACTCTAGGGTCTTGCTTCAGTTCTTCTGCTTGTTCTTCAGTCATCCAGTAGTGTGTGTTTCTACTGATAGGACGCTTTTTACTGAGGCGGAAACCATTCTCCGCCATCTCTGTGTAAAAACCCTCTAGATCTTTACGTTTATAGAGGGTGACGACGTAGACCTTTTCCGACATATCAAGCCTCTAGTTGAACGTAAGTAAGAGTTACTGTTATATTTGCTGTAGAACCACTCTTGTTTACAATTTTTGCATAAGTGGTATTAGATGCAGATGAATTGAAACAGATTGTTCCAGGAGTAATAAGTTGAGTAGCAGCACCACCAGTAATTACTTCAGCAAGAACACCAGAACCAGGAACTGGATCAGTAGTTTCAGATCTACTAGCGTCAGCAGTTCTACTTGTAGTATCACTGTAAAGAGTTACCCATGCAGCATGTGATGTTTCAATCTTAAGTAGTGCGTATGATTTAGGAGTTGTGATAGACACGTTCGATGCAGCACCATTAGCAATCGATTGTGTTACTTGTGCAGTTGTTCTAGATGCAAGACCAATAGGTGCATTTGCATTTACCCAAAAACTACCATTGTATTTTAATACTTGATCGATCTGAGGTAATGTAATAGTTACATCAGATGCAGTAGTTAGTGCAACAGAACTTAGATATCCTTGTGTACTATGGTCACCCCATCCATATGCTGTAGACCAGTTAGCACGATCAGCAAGAGTAATACCATTTGCACCAGATGCAGCAAATACAGGATCAGTCTCTGCTGTTAGATAACTAGAAAGATCTGGTGGAGTGTAACTAAAAACACCAGTAGAACTACTGTAAGAAAGAGCTGCAGTTCCAGCAGAGTTTTGAGTGACACTGAACAAAGTTCTGTCAGTTGCACTAGCACCAGCACCTGCTGCATTCCAGGATGTACCATCCCAGGAATATACCAGTCCCGCTACGTTATAAGTATACGAACCATCTGTCGCTTGTCCTGTTGTATCAGGAAAATTAATTGCCATCTCTCGTTATGCTCCTTCGATGTTATTTAGTTTAAGCACCCTGTTTGGTTACTTGCCATGCACCGTCAAGGAAGACAGCACGGATTTCAAACACACTAATTTCATTTGCTTCTGGTGGTCTACCAGATGATCTCAACTGCCCAGCATTTTGGAATACTCCGTTTGGATCTTTAACTCTTACTACACTAATAGTTCTAGCTTGAGCACCTTGCTTTGCATAAACAGTAGCAGAGAATGCAGCACCCTCTTCCCACCTAACACCAGCAACATTCATGGTCATGTTGCCTGTTGGATTTTTGATTACATAATGTGGGAAACCTAGTTTTAGATTTACATTAATTACTGCACCACCATTAATGATTGGTGCTTTTCTTGTGCCTTCCTGACCAATCTTAGTGATCTCTTCGTAATCATCTTCATCAAATCCAGCATCACCAGGAGGTGGTAGCAAAGATTTAGGTGAAGGATAAGTTTCACGCCATGCTGGTGGAAGAACAGCAACACCATATGCATA
>MDSW01173808.1_pt1 | contig 11381 bp, 8 predicted proteins | sample 811171 | NCBI WGS metagenome assembly MDSW01 (sample SAMN05326641, study PRJNA326480) | marine metagenome | isolation source: seawater | place: Atlantic Ocean: North West | collected 2012
AGAGCACCTGCTTTGCAAGCAGGGGGTCGTCGGTTCGATTCCGATCAGCTCCACAAACAAAATCCCTGGGAACAGGCTTTAACCACAACCCTCTAACTAGACAGGGGGTTGTGTTTTTGGTTTAGGGGCACTTCTGGGGCACCCCATGAGTTTCGGTGTTCGTCATGCGCTCTAGCGCTCTTCAAACGGCGGAGTTCGGAGGTTCAATTACCCTAAAACCAGAGAAGCGCCTACTTCGCTGATCCACTGTGCATAAGGAGTAAGGGAAGTGGGCCCGTCAGTAAACGCTTCTCGTTCTTTTATTGCTGGGAGCTATAACATCGCCCTGGGTTTTCGCACATTGCGTGGCCTTTCGATCACCTTGTGGAGTATTGATGATTTTATCTGCGATGAACGATCCGGCCCCAGAAATCATCGTTGGGTAAATGCAGAGTTCGATAGTTCATTCTTTTGATGCGATTTCGTCCATTTCGCGATCTAGCTGCGCCCAAATGTCCTTTACAACAGAGACGCACACGGAAACGAACAGGCCATATGAGACAAGTTTTGTGTCTATTTCGTCAGGTGCCTTAAGAGAAGCGACGGTAACCAGGAATATGCCTGCTACTACGAAGATCTTGTTGTAGGCATTGGAGGTTCTAATTAACCAGATGTCAAGAAGTAGAAACGCCACGAGGAACCCCACTGACCAGATTGTGATATCAGGGAAGCCAATAGCTATCGGCAAAACCACTGCCATTATTCCCATGATGACTGGCGCCGCTATTTTTAAAACAGCGGAAAGTAATCTGAAAGTCTTCTTATATTTTTCTTGCTCGGGAGGTTTGCTCATAAGAAATTGTTTCGTCAACTCAGGTGTTGTTTGACTAGTGAACGGACACCCTGTCCGCCGCCTCAGTTCGCCGAATGTTTGTTGCTTTATTTTTAGTGATCGTTTTCCAGCATTAATTGGCAAGCGATCTTAGAGGGTATCCGGCGCGGCTTGGGGTATTAGTTTGTGCCGAGGACCAACGAGAAGGTCCAAATTTCTTGGGTTGGATTATTTGCTGCCGATAGTTTCATAAGTGACGAAATCAACTGCCGAAAGGGCATGATATGCGCCACAAACAGGAGATTTGTAGTAGCTAACCGTCATAGATGACCGAGAAACAGTCACGCTGGTCCCCACGGTTGCACTCCCTCAGGCTTGGGTCTCAGCTCGTTTGTTCCTCTAAATTTGAGAAGCGCTTGTGGGTTTGTACTCATCCCGTCCGCCTCGAGAGGTTCTACCACTCTCTTTTGGCGGTAAACGCAAGCGCTTCTCTTTACTTTTCCAAACGGTTCTTTTTCTTGAGCAAACGTTGTCGCTGTCTAAAATCGGGCTCCTACTCTCATGCGGAGAGCCACGGCCCAAAGTCAATTTTGAAGTTTTATAAACGTCTCTTGCTAGAAGAAATTTCGCCCATCCCTGTCCACACCTCATCGAGGCGGAATCTCCTCGCAGCGGGGTAGGGAAGTCTCCTCTACAGTCGTTAGAGCTGGCCGTGAGAGGTTGAGAACTTTGTCCTCAGAAGAGCGTTCTACGGAACTGACGCGAGTTCCCCATCTAGCTTGGAAAATTTTGATCGCAACGTGCCTGACTAATTTTGTCATCGGGCTTGACCTGTCAATCACCAATATTGCGATCCCGAACATTCAGGAGACTTTTACATCTGCGAGTACTTCTGACGTTTCGTGGTGCCTTACCTTCTACATGCTTACCTATGCAGGCGCTCTAATAGTCAGCGGGCGGTGGGCCGATCGTTTTGGGCGCGTTCAGGTTCTGAATAGCGGCTTTATTTGTTTAATTCTTGGATCAGGCTTGTTGATTGTTGCTCCGAGCGTTCCGTTAGTAGTTGTAGCTCGCGGTTTCATCGGCGTCGGAGCCGCCATGGCTGCGCCAGCGTCCTTAGGAATAGCGATTGCCGCATTACCGGTCGACCGCCGCGCTACTGCAGTGACGATTTGGAGTTCGACGCTGGCTTTATCCTCAGCAGTTGGTCCGGTAATTGGAGGATTTGTGATCGAACTCAGTTCATGGCGCTGGGCTTTCGCACTAAATATTCCAATTGGGTTAGTTGCATTGATTTGGGGAGCACGGGTGTTGCCCGAGACAAATCGAGATCCAAGCGCTCGACGCCCAGATATTGTCGGATCGGTAGCTATCACCGTAACTACCTCAGTCTTAGCTTTATTAATTGTCAAAGGCAGCGAATGGGGGTGGTCGTCGCCCATAATTTTAGCCCTGATTGGTAGTACGATTTTTGGCACAGGCTTCCTTGCGCAACGAATCATGCGTCACCCAGATCCTGTCCTCCCCAAAGGTTTATTGGCTATTCGTTCATTTCGGGTCGCAATCGCTTCATTATTTTTATTTGGCCTTGGGTTTTTCTCGTCAATGCTCATAGTGGTTCTTTATTTTGATGACATCGCAAACTATTCGACAGTCAGAGCCGGCTTTGGGATAAGTGTCCTGGCTGTTATGGCTTTTACAACAGCTAACTTCTCTGGTCGCCTAGCAGATCGCTTTGGCTACCGCCGTGTACTTATTCCTGGCATGTGTTTATTCATTCTGGGATGTTTATGGCTCTATCAAAACGCAGGTACTGACCCGAATTTTGTGGTCGACGTATTTCCGGCATTGTTACTTATGGGTCTAGGAATTGGCTCTGGCCCCACGTTGTTGTCAGCTGCTGCTGTCTCTGAAGTTGGGCAAAGCGATTTCAGTGTTGCTGGTGCGGTAGCTCAAACCTCCCGACAATTATCGGGTGCAATTGGTATTTCGATAGCGGTTGTCATTATTGGAGAGGCAGCAGACCCAAATTCCTTTCGTTCAGCGTTCCTATTTTTGGCGTTCGTTGTCATGCTCGCTGCATTCTTAGCCTCACGACTGCACTCATCTAATTGAAATGCTGGTAAATTAAGACGCTGATTTCGCAAAGCTTCACGCGATACGGCGCTTTACACTTTGCTGGATAACGCTCATTAAGGCGATTCCTTACCTACAAACAAACCATGCGCTTTCGAATAAATACACAAAATTCAGACACCTTATGTGGAGCTGATTTTGCAACCCTGATGTGCGCCCGCTCTTCATGAACAGGTCGGACCACTTTTTGTACAGGTGGCAACTCGAAGCTCTCGTTAGCTGGCTGAGGTGTGGTCGAAGAGGAATTATCGAAGCTGTCACAGGGGCAGGTAAGACGAATGTTGCCATTCAAGCCGCAGCTGATGCCCACCGACGGGGCCTTTTCGTTTTGGTAGTCGTACCGAGTCGCGTCCTCATGGAGCAGTGGTCTGAAAGTCTGAATAAGGCGCTCCCTCATTGCATTATCGGAAGACTTGGCGACAGTTTTAGCGATCGAGTTGACGATTGCGACATATTAGTGACAACTCGGCACTCTGCGAGCGCAAAAAAGCCTATGCCTCCGGACGGACAGCAGGGGCTTCTTATAGCGGACGAGTGTCATGGATTTGGTGGACTGACCCTCCGAAAATCTTTGATACATGAGTATGAAGAGCGTCTTGGTCTGACCGCAACGTTAGAAAGATCTGACGATGCGGTGGAAAAGACGTTATTGCCGTACTTCGGAGGAGTTTGTTTTCGTTACGATTTCGGGCAGGCAATATTTGATGGAGTTTGTGCGCAGCCGAGAGTGGCGTTTGTCGCAGTGCCGCTGGCTAAAGAAGAACGCGATGAGTACGACTTAACTGAAGCTGATCTTATTGCATCCCGCCAGGTTCTCCGGAGTATTCCTGACATGCCGCAGGAACCTTTTGGAGCCTTTCTTGCCGCAGTGAGTTATTTGGCAGAAAACGACGCCGGCCCAAATGGTAAGGCAGCTACTACGTACCTTGATTCGTTTTCAAAACGTCGTGAAATAGTCGCTACTAGTCGAGCTAAGTACGAAGTCTTATCAAGTTTTGCGCCTGTCATCCTTAGTGCGTCCGGTGCACTTATCTTTACCCAAACTGTGAAAGCTGCGAATCACGCTATAAACCGTCTGGATCCCCTCCTAGGTATTGAAATTATTACGGGTGACACCGCTCGCCTCGAAAGAGAAACCATCCTCACAGATTTACGTGAAGGCAAATTAGACGCTGTTGCAGCGCCGCGTGTTCTTGATGAGGGCATTGATGTACCAGATGCGAATTTGGGCATCGTGGTTAACGCCAGTCGTACCAGACGGCAGATGATTCAGCGTATGGGACGGATCCTTCGCATCAAGAAGGCTGGTGTTGGTGCGCGATTCGTTGTTTTGTACGCGAGTGACACCCTCGAAGATCCGACGGCTTCAGAACGCGATGGCTTTATGGAGGAAATTGAGGCTATTAGCGAATCGACTGAGAGTTTCGGTATTGGGGCTGCAGAGAAACTTGTTTCTTTCCTCGATTATCAGGGCCCAGAGAAAATAGTTGCTCCAGAGAAGATTGGTCCGCTGCAAAGCCTGGACGAAATGCCGACAGGGTTAGATGAAATTGAAGAATATGCGTGGTTGAGTTTCATTGGCTGGGGGAAGATGACCGATGTCCACAAAGAGGTGTGGGAGAATCCGCCTAAAATTGAACTCAGTGTCGATTATTTAGAGTTCGATGTCTTGGATCTCCCGGAGATCGTGAAGCAAAAGGTCTCTCCGAAACAAGAGGCCCGGTTATCGACAGGTGAGCAACCCGTCACCATGCAGAAAATCGGAGGCAATTTTGTTCTGCGTTGCACTGGGTGTGGCGCAACGTCAGAACCGACACCATTTCGATGGAAAGCCCTTGAAGAAAAAGTTGAGTGCAGTTGTCTTTGGTAGTGGCCGGGAAGTGATTACTACTTGATGTTGTCAGTTGATCATCGAATTAGATGGGGAATCAGTTATTCAAAGTCGTAGTTTTAGGGGCGTGAAAAAACGACTGTGGCGCTCCATTTTCTTGCTCGTTCTCGTCACTTATATTTGGGCTGCAGCGAGAGCAATTCTTTGAACCTGAGTGTGAGGTAGCGCCGTCAACGCTCTTCGCGCCGATATGCCAAGCCAAGGCCAGCTGGTGATGGCGAGGGACGCTTCCGAGCTTGTATTGAGATAAGAACCAAAATAAATAGGGTCAGGATATAAGGCAACATCGAAAGAATAATTGGAGAAAAATCAACTCCAAAGGTCTGCAGGCGTGTTTTTAATGCCAATGTTCCGCCAAAAAGAAGTGCCCCGAGGCCGACTCGACCTGGCCGCCAAGCCCCAAATATCACCAAGGCCACGGCGATCCATCCGCGCCCGGCCGTAAGCCCCTCCGCCCACTGTGGCGTCAATGTCAATGTTAAATACGCCCCTGATGCGCCGGCTAATGCTCCCCCCGCAGCCACTGCGGCAAGCCGAACCTTGAAAACTGAGTGTCCGGCTGAATCTGCAGAAGAAGCGGATTCTCCAGCAGCGCGTAGAGCGAGACCGACACGTGTTTTCCCGAGCACAAATGCGGCGGTCACGCCAAAAAGAATTGCGATGTATACCAGTGGCGCCTGCGCGAAGAGGATGGGCCCCACCCAGGGCAAATCAGATAGAGCGCCCCAGTCAACCGGTACAAGTTCGGCCCCAGGAGTGCGGCCAACGTAATCTTTGCCCAAGTATGCGGCAAGACCTAAGCCGAGAATTGTCAATGCCAGCCCGGACACAACTTGTTCTGCTCCCAATCCGACGGTAAATAATCCATGGACTGTGGCGAGAATTGCCCCAGCAATCATTGCAATCAGAAGAGCGATCCAAGGGTTGTTTAATTCAGCACCTGCGATGAACGCAGTGACTGCCCCGATAGCCATCATTCCCTCTACACCCAAATTGAGGATGCCCGCTTTCTCAGCAATTAATTCACCCAACGCGGCTAGGTACAGAAGTGCCCCGAACGAGACCATTGCAACAAACAGACCAATCAGGGATTCTTCGTTCATGACTCTGACTCTTGTTGCGTTGTGCTGTTGTTATCCAACCGAATGCTGTATCGACTTAGGACGCCAGCGCCAATTGCTCCGAAAAGAATAAAGGCCTGCAAGATTGTCGAAACGGACGAAGATACGCCCATGGTTTGAATGCTTTGTCCGCCAATTTGAACTGCCCCAAAAAGCAGCGCGACTGCTGCGACACCTGATGGTCTCATAAGCGCAAGAGCAGCCACAATAATTCCGGCGAAGCCGTACCCGTTTGAAAGAGTCTCTGTCAGACGATCTGCAGTTCCCGCGAGTTCGATACTGCCTGCAAAACCTGCGATAGCGCCGCTGAGTAACAGCACGGTCAAAATCTTCTTTGACAACGAGATACCGCTATAGCGAGCCGTAGATTCAGAAGAACCGGCAATCCGGAGTTCATAACCCCATGTTGTATATCGAACAGCTACAGCCGCAATCACAATCGCAAGGATCGCAAGGATAAGGCCGACATGAGCTCTGCTGAAAAGAAAAGGAAGTCGTCCCTGATCCGGCAGCATTGGTGCGAGGGGGAAATTGAAAGAGTCGGGATCTTTCCAAGGGCCGTGAATTAGCCATTGGACTAGTCGAATCGCTACCTCGTTAAGCATGAGGGTCGTGATGATTTCGTTAACTCCTAATTTTGCTTTAGCTAGCGCAGGGCCAAGAGCTAATACGCCACCCCCTACTACTCCAGCTAGGAGCATTCCCGAAATTAATATCGGACCCGGTAAGTTCCCCCCAATTCTTGCGACCCAAGCAGCTGCTATTGCCCCAGCCATAATTTGTCCTTCGGCCCCTATGTTCCACAATCCCATCGATCCAGCGATAGCTACTGCGAGGCCTGCCAGTCCCAGTGGAACGGCCCGGTTTAGAGTTTTTGCCCAAGCATCTGCGTCACCTAACGACGCGTCGAACATTCGCGAATAAACCTTGAATGGCTCGTGACCCGCCCCGTACAGCAGCAAAATGCCAACAATTAGTGCAATTAGTAATCCGACTCCAAATGCTGCGGGCTGGCCTCCTGCCAGAGGCTGCTCGCGAAGGATAAGGCGAGGTTTTTTCATGGCCTGGGTGTGAGATCGGAGTTCGAAACCATAGATAGGCCGACTTCTTCTCGCGAGGCCGTTCGAGGATCGAATTCCCCTCGCACATGACCACCTTCCATTACTAGGAGACGGTCGGAAATAGTTAGCAATTCATCTAAATCTTCAGAAACCATCACCACCGCTGATCCGGCATCGCGTTGACGGATTAGCAGATCTTGTATCGCTTTCACTCCTTTGACATCGAGTCCACGAGTCGGTTGTGAGGCGAGGACAACAGTTGGCTTCGTATCTAGTTCTCGTCCGACAAGTAACCGCTGGAGATTTCCACCAGAAAGCGATGCAATTGCTCCACTGGGATCTCCCGCTCGGACTTCGAACTGGTTAATGATGTTTTCAGAGTATGTTTGCGCTCTTTTCGCGGCAATAAATGGTCCCCGTCGCTGTTGCTGATACACCCGCAAAATAGCGTTGTCGATGAGAGAAAGGCGCGGAGCTAATCCAACGCCTAGTCGATCTTCTGGTATGTAAGCCAAACCGAGCTCGAATCTTTTTTGCGGGCTTAGATTCGTAGCATTTACCGAGTTGAGCACTACCGATCCAGACTCGGCCTGCCGGAGTCCCGCTATTACGTCAGCTAGTTCGCGCTGGCCGTTTCCAGCTACTCCAGCGATTCCTACGATTTCTCCTGCGCAAGCGACGAAATTTAAGGCGTTCAAAGCTGTTGTGCCTCGAGCGCCGAGGGCTGTGAGATTTGTTATTTCAAGGAGGGGCTCACCAGCGTTACCCTTGTGCGGCCTTTGGGTAACCATCGGTGATGAACCCACCATATGACGAGCAAGATCTTCTTGATTGGTGATCTTCATATCTAAAGAAGCCGCAACCGTGCTCCCTTGCCGCAGGACGGTTGCTTCGTCGCATATCCCCGAAACCTCGTGAAGTTTATGGCTGATAAAGATAATGGAGCGACCGTCATTAGCCATTCGGCGCAATATTTGACCTAATTCGCTTACCTCGGCAGGAGTTAAGACGGTAGTCGGCTCGTCTAAAATTAGTACTTGTCCATTGCGCCAAAGAACCTTTAGTATTTCCACCTTTTGGCGTTCACCCATTGAAAGTTGCCACAGTGGCTGAGCGGGATCTACGTTAAGTCCATACCTGTCAGCCAAACTTGCTACCTGTTTGTTGATCTCTTTAGCCTTCAAGATTGGCGGTGAAGAGCTAAGGATTACGTTTTCGGCAACAGAAAAAGATGGGATTAGTCGAAATTCTTGGTGCACCATGCCAATGCCAGCGTTCAGAGCATCCGCAGGGTTCCTAAAAATTTGGGCCGTACCGTGCACTTTTATTTCGCCGCTGTCAGGCCGATAAACACCAGCAAGAACATTCATTAGGGTCGATTTACCGGCTCCGTTTTCGCCCAGGAGAGCGTGGATCGTGCCTTTTAAAATTTTGAGGTTTCCATCGGAGTTAGCGCGAACTCCAGGAAAAGACTTTTGAATGGCGTTTAACTCCACGCTGAAGTCTTCGTAGCTTTTTGGGGGTGAAGTGTTTGTCATTCTTAAGAACAACCTGCTTTGCTGTGACGCGCTAGCGGCGCCGACGAGATTAGTCTCTGTCGGCGCCGCTAAAGGTTGGTTAGTAAAAGGATTTAGCCGGTTGACCCGATTACGCCCTCAACGAAGAACATCATTCCTAGCATTGCACCGTCGTCCATGACCTCGCCTGCGGCAAGTACTTCATTTCCGTCTTGGTCATTGATAGGACCAGTGAATGGGTGAAGATCGCCTGCAATAATGGCTGCTTTCGCTTCCATTACTTGGTCTACGACTCCTTGGTCGACGTCACTTGCAATTGGAGCTAGATCAACGATGCCTTCAGCCATGGAGCCCCAATATGAAGTTGGCGCATATGTGCCGGCTTTCGCAGCTTCAATAATTTCTACGTATCGAGGACCCCAATTCCAGACGGGTGCAGTTAAGAACGCTTCTGGCGCGAACTCACTCATATCGGTGTTATAGGAAACCCATCGAGCACCAGCGGCCTCAGCTTTTTCACCAGCAGCTGTGGAGTCTTGATGCATAGCGATTACATCGGCACCCTTGTCTAACAATGCTTGAGCTGAGTCACCCTCTACTGCGGGGTCAAACCAAGTGCTAGTCCAAATCACCTCTACTTCAGCATCTGGGTTGATTGCTTGGACACCGAGTGTGAAAGCGTTGATTCCACGGATTACTTCAGGAATCGGGAATGCCGCTACGTAACCGATGAGATTTGACGTAGTCGCGGAGCCCGCAACCATTCCAGATAGGTAGCGAGGTTCATACATACGCCCAAAGGTGTTGCCGAAGTTTGTTTCGTTCATTTTGTAACCGGAGACATGCTCAAAAACGACATCTGGATATTCATCTGCGAGGCTCAACATGTCGTCCATATAGCCAAACGACGTTCCGATGATGACGTTGTATCCTTGATCGATGAAGTCTCGGACGTAGTTGCCAAACTCAGCAGTGCCTTCGGGTACCGCATCCACGTACGCGGTTTCAACGCCAGTTGTTTCTTCTGCGTATTGACGAGCAACGTCGTGCGCGTAGTTCCATCCAGCGTCACCAATTGGTGCGACCATTATGAATGCCGCTTTGGTTTCTGGGCCTGAGTGATCGTGGCCATCATCGTCATGGTGATCATCACCATGGTCATCATCACCATGGTCATCATCACCATGGTCATCATCGTCATGGTCATCATCAGTTGCAGCAGAGGAACTTGTCTCGCTACTCGAGGAACTTGCCTCACTACTGCTTGATGAACTGCTGTCGTCACTTCCACATGCCGTAAACATGCCGAAGGCAAACAGCACTGCAAGCAGTGCTATTAATCTTTTCCGCATTATCCGCCCTATCGTTAAATTCGACTTTGAACCAGAGCATCTTGCCACATTCTTAGGTAGCTATCTTTGTTCCCAAGCAAGAGTTAAAGAAGCGGAAACAAATAATTTTCAAGACCACGACGTTATGTTGGACCCTGCCAGTCAGCGAATGCGTCAATCGTTGAGTACACATCGCCAAGGGGATACAGCACTGGCGATGTGCAGCCGTTGGCCACATAGCTGTCAACTGCTGACCGAACCTCGGCCGGTGTGCCCGAAGCGGTGAGCATTTGGACGATGTCATCGGGCACTAGCTTTGCCGCTTCCGTGACTTGCTCATGTGTAGCGGGCCATGAAAGAACTTGCCCAACTTCTTCGAGAAGCGAAGCTGGAACTCCCGAAGCTTCCATTATGTGAGGTTGTTGACCGAGATACTGTGTAACCATATTTCTCGCCATGTCCAAAGCGATCTGACGGTCATCATGGAGAGAGCAAACTACTAATTGCGGCCGATCTAAATCATCAATGGACCTACCCACTTTGGCAGCACCTTTCTCTAATGCGTCCATAGCTCGGGCGTTGTAATCCGGCGAGACCAAATAATTCAGAACTACGCCATCAGCAATTTCTCCGGTCAACTCCATCATCTTCAGTCCGGTGGCACCGATATAGATCGGTACGTCTTTTGGCTTGCGCTCTTGATATACGTAGTCCAGTTCGACTCCGTCAAGGCTCACGAAATCACCCTGGAATGTGACTGTTTCATTAGCTAATAGGGATCGAACCACTTGGACCACTTCGCGCATTGCGTTTAACGGTTTGCGGCGCGAGACCCCAACTTTGGCAGCTAATGGGTCCCACCAAGCCCCCAGTCCGCACAGAATCCGACCTGGTGCCAAATCGTCAAGGGTTGCGAACATTGACGCTAAACGAGCTGGATTCCGGGTCCAAACGTCAACTACCCCGGAGCCGATCTTTATTGACTCCGTTGTTGCGGCAAATGCAGCCATTGGGACAGATGCTTCTCTAACGAGTCGTGAGTCCGCCTGCCAAACAGCACCGAAACCATGTTTTTCTGCGTAGCGAGCGAATTCAATTCCATCTGAAATAGCGTGAGCATCTTGCAGATACAAAGCTGGTTGTCTCACAAAATCTCCTATGTAATAGCTGATCTCCAAGGCTAACGAAATATTAAGTCATGAGGAATTACTAGCTATTTTGGGTGCGAATCAGGTTCAATGATTCTATGGAGCCTTTACGTGGGCCATTGGTAGCTATCAATGGGGATCGTCTTTTACAGCGGATTGACGAACTTGCGCAAATAGGAGCAATCCCAGATACGAACGGATCTTCACGGCTTGCGTTTACTGATGCTGACCGAGAGGGCCGCGATTTAGTTGTCACTTGGATGCGTGACCTAGGTCTCCACGTAACTATCGACACCGTTGGAAATGTCATAGCTTCAACTTCGGAGAATGGTGCCGCCGATGCAGTTATGGCCGGCTCTCACATC
>MDSW01112074.1_pt1 | contig 11380 bp, 4 predicted proteins | sample 811171 | NCBI WGS metagenome assembly MDSW01 (sample SAMN05326641, study PRJNA326480) | marine metagenome | isolation source: seawater | place: Atlantic Ocean: North West | collected 2012
GCGGGGAAGGAGTGTCCGCACGAATTTTCGAGGGAGGAGAAGAAGCGAATGGCCAAAAAGGCGGAGGGGAAAACGAGGGAGGGGGGGGGGGAGAGGAAGGCTTTAGGGGGGGGGGGAGGAAAATCAGGAAGCCTGCCCGCGGGCCGGAGGAGACGACGTGATATAGTCGACGACGTGATGGTCGGCGCGAGCGTCGTCGCTCTATCTATCTCCTTTGGGAAAGAACGACAAACGCGTGAAGAATAATACGTCGTGAAAAAAATATTTATTTTCAGACGAAGGCGTCGGCGCGCCAGAGTCGGATCGTCTTATCGCGCTCCAGCCCGGACGTCGCGAGCATCGCTCCCCCCCCCGCGGCGGTTCCCGCGGTCCAGTCCGCGCCGACGCACGCGTCGCGGTGCCCCACGTGGTCCGAACCGAACGCCCCCTCGAAGACGGCTCCGGCCTCGAAGACGGCTCCGGCCTCGTCGTCGCCTCCCGAACCGACGACGGCGTCCCCTCCCTCCTTCGCGTCGTCGCCCTCGCGGAGTTGATTCTCCTTCCCAGCTATAAAAGCCCCCTCCGCCTCCTCCGCGTCGCCGTTCTCGCTCTTCGCGCGCTTCTTCGCCTCGGGGACGCCGTCCCCGAGCCTCGCGAGCACCGCCCTCGTCTGCAGATCCCACACCGTCGCGACGCCGTCGTCCCCGCCGCTCACCACAAGCGCCGCCGCGCGTCGAGTCGGGTTCGAAGTCGGTTCGAAGTCGGTTCGAACGCGTCGCTCGCCGTCGTCCCCGCCGCCGCCGAGAAGAAGACCTCCTCCCCCCTCTCCCCCGGACCCCGGGAAGACGCGGGAGAAGCAGCAGAACGCGTCGTTGCGGTGCCCGCGCATCGTCTTCGCCGTCTCCCCGGTCACAGCGTCGATCAAACGCACGCGGTCGTCCAGGGTCGAGACGAGGACGTACCGGTCGTTCGGGCTCCAGCTCGCGTGCCCCACGGGGGCGCTCGGACCCCGGTGGATCGTCGAAGACGCCGCCGGCAGAAGAGTTCCTCTCGACGAGTCGCCGCCGTCGTTCGCATTCGCCGCGGGATTATCATTCGGATTCGCCGCGTGGTTGGTGAACGTGCGCAGACAAGCGCCCGTCGCCGTCGACCACATCCTGACGACGCCGTCGTAGCTCCCGCTCATCAGGACCGTCGCGTCCGAGTTGAACTTGACGCTCGTCACCGGGTCGGCGTGCGCGGGGATGACGTTGACGCACTTGCCCGAGCGAACGTCCCACAGGCGGACCGTCTCGTCGCGCGACCCGCTCGCGAGGAGATTGCTCGCGGGGCGGCTGAGGTCGCACGCGAAGACGTGGGAGGTGTGCCCGCTGAACACGCGAACGCACCGCCGGCGGTGCCGAGGGTTCGTCAGGAGGTCCGCGGGCGGAGAGAACGAAGCCTGAGGAAGAGTCGGGGGAGGAGGATCGGACGAAGGGGGAATCGCATCATCCTCTTCGTTCGCGTCCCGATGATCCTCGTCGTCGTCGTCGACTCGCCAGAGGTGGAGGTTCTTGTCGTCGCTCGCGCTGGCGAGGTAGCGCCCGCACGCGCTCCAGCACACGTCCGAGCACCCCTTCTCGTGGCCGAGGAGGACGAGCGCGCACGTCCCGTCCGCGACGCGCCACACGCGGATCGTCCGGTCCGCGCTCGCGGAGGCGAGAAGCGCGCCGTCGGGGGAGAAGCGCACGGACGTGACCGCCTTGGCGTGGCCGACGAGGACGCGGTGCTCGCGGAGGCGAGCGGCGCCGGGGGCCTGGGGCGGAGGCGACGCGGGGGGCGAGCGCATCGAGAGACGCGCCCGAGGGCCGGGGGGGGGAGGGGCGCCCGGCGCCGCGCGCGACGAAGATGATGGACGACGCGAGGGGGGGGGATTTGTTTTGACCTGAAGACGTCGGGGCCAGTGGGGGAGACGAAAAAGCGCGACATATGAATAAACGGGGTAACAATTCTGTTGATCGATCTGTGACCGATCACCGACGAAATCACCGATCGAATTCGACCCTCGTTCAGCCGGTCAACGCGATCGAGGACCGGAGGGCCGCGCGTCCCGCGTTTCGTCGGGATCCCGCGCGTCAGATCCGCACCGCGCGCGCAGCGGCCGACGCGTCGTTCGCCTCTCAAGATCGTATCGCACCTCGGCGCGCGCGACGGCGATGGACGACTCCGTCCTCGCCAAGTTTCCCGACGATGCCAACGTCCTCGGGCCCTTCCTCGGGAACCTGCCCGCCGAGATCCTCGACGCCGTGGTGCGAAAGCTCGGATGGTTCGAGACCACGTTCGCGTTGGCTGGGAAGTCGTGCCGCGAGGCTGTGGAGCGCGTGGCGAGCACGCGAGCGGTGCTCACGGAGGAGGAGCGCTGGCCATTCAGGTCGCGGGAGATGACGCACCTCGCCGTCGCGGCGATGGAGGCGGACGTCGAGGCGCTCGAGTGGCTGATTCAGCGGTTCGACGGGAAGGGCCTGAAGTGGCGCGACGACGGCGGCATGGCTCTCTCTCAGTTGGCTGCCCGGCGAGGCAAGATCGAGAGCCTGAGGTGCTTACACGCGAACAGGTGCCCGTTGGGATTTGCGGTGTGCTGGTTTGCGGCGCGGGAAGGGCACCTGGAGGTGCTGCAGTGGGCGCGTCAGAACGGGTGCCAGTGGGACGAGGATGCGTGCCGAGTCGCGGCGGAGAAAGGCCACCTGGAGGTGCTCCAGTGGGCGCTTCAGAACGGGTGCGAGTGGGACGAGACGACGTGCCAGGCGGCGGCTTCGGGAGGCCACTTGGAGGTGTTGAAGTGTGCGCGTCAGAACGGGTGCGAGTGGGACGAGTGGACGTGCTTGGGCGCGGCGAAGGGAGGCCATCTGGAGGTGTTGCAGTGGGCGCGTCAGAACGGGTGCCCGTGGGACTGGAGGACGTGCTGGGGCGCGGCGAAGGGAGGGCACCTCGAGGTGTTGCAGTGGGCGCGTCGGAACGGGTGCCCGTGGGACGAGGAGGCGTGCTCGATCGCGGCGGAGAAAGGTCACCTGGAGGTGTTGCAGTGGGCGCGTCGGAACCGGTGCGAGTGGAACGTGACGACGTGCTCAGGCGCGGCGAAGGGAGGCCACATGGGGGTTCTGCAGTGGTTGCGTCGGAACGGGTGCCCGTGGAACGAGTTGACGTGCTCGTGGGCAGCGGGGGGAGGCCACCTGGATGTGCTTCAGTGGGCGCACGAGAACGGGTGCCCGTGGGACAAGTACACGTGCGTGGACGCGGCGAAGGGAGGCCACCTGGAGGTGCTGCGGTGGGCGCGTCGGAACGGGTGCCCGTGGGACGAGTGGACGTGCACTCGCGCGGCGGAGGGAGGCTTCCTCGAGATGTTGCAGTGGGCGCACGAGAACGGGTGCCCGTGGGACATGGACACGTGGGACTACGCCGACCCCCGTTGCCGCACGTACTTGATCGAGCGCGGGTGCCCGGTTTAGGGGAACTTTGTATTCTGGATTTCTCCGAGACAGAGCGTTTCGTCGGGATCCCGCGCGTCAGATCCGCCCCGCGCGCGCAGCGGCCGACTTGTCGTTCGACTCTCAGGGTCGTATCGCACCTCGGCGCGCGCGACTGCGATGGACGACTCCATCCTCGCCAAGTTTCCCGACGATGCCAGCGTCCTCGGGCCCTTCCTCGGCAACCTCCCCCCCGAGATCCTCGACGCGGTGGTGGAAAAGTTCGGGTGGTTCCAGGCGACGTCTTTCGCGATGGCGGGGCGGACGTGTCGCGAGGCGGTCGGTCGTGCGGGGGCAAGCACGCGCGTGATGTCCCGGTTAACGTGTACCTGCGCCGCGCGGGACGGCGACCTCGAGGCGTTGAGACGGGCGCGTCGGAAGGGGTGCCCGTGGGGCGAACACACGTGCGCGGAGGCGGCGAACGGAGGCGACCTCGAGATGCTTCGGTGGGCGCGTCGGAACGGGTGCCCGTGGGACGCGAGGACGTGCGAGATGGCGGCGGAGAGAGGCCACCTGGAGGTGTTGAAGTGGGCGCGCGAGAACGGGTGCGAGTGGGACGCGATGACCTGCACATCCGCGGCCATGGAAGGGCATCTGGAGGTGTTGCGGTGGGCGCGTCGGAACGGGTGCCCGTGGGACGCACACATCGTCGTTCGGGTCGCGGCCCAGTGGGGACATCTCGAGGTGCTTCGATGGGCGCGCGAGAACGGGTGCGAATGAGACGCCCGTTCAACCTCGTTCAATACAAACAGCACAACTCGTCCAAACCCCGCGCGCGTATAAAACCACCCGTCGCACGACCCGTGACGCGATTCGCTCGCCCGCGTTCGTCCCCTCCCTCCCCCTCCCCCCCCTTCGCGTGATCGTCGCAATCGTCGTCGTCGTATTCGTCGTCGCATTCTTTCGCGTTGCATTCTTTCGCGTTCGCCGTCCGTCCCGTCTTCGCGCGAGTGAAAAGCGGTCTCCTCTTTCCGCGGCCACTCGCGCCGCCGCCGTCCCCGAGCCTACGCCGCGACCCCGGGCGATCTCGCGGGGCTTCGCTCGGCGGCGGCGTCCGCGGCCCGCGAGGGCGACGCGGCGGGGGGACACCCCGCGCCCGTCGGAGACTCGTCGAGGGACCGCCCGGGGACGGAAGCGGGGACGGAAACGGGGACGGATCCGTCGTCCCCGGGGGATGCTCCGTCGTCTTCGGGAAATGCCCCGTCGTCCCCTGGGGATGCTCCGTCGTCTTCGGGAAATGCTCCGTCGTCCCCGGATCCGGTCCCCTCGTTCGCGCCCTTTCGCGCGCTCGCGGCGTTCGACGCCTCCTCCACCGTCGCGCGCGCCGCGCGCATCGCCTCCGCCGCCGCCTTCGCGACGCGCTTCACGGGGGAGGCCGCGTTCGAGACGGGGCGACTCGGCGGAGACGACGCGGAGGAACCACCCCGCGGAACGCCGGATTCCCCGAGCGCCGCGTCCCCGGGGACGCCGTCCCCGCGCCCGGCGGCGTCCCCGGGGGGCGCCGATCCCGAGTCCCCGGGGACCCCGTCCCCGGACCCGGACCCCGCGGGCGGTGGCGGTTCCCCCGGTCCCCCCGCCGCCGCCGCCGCCTCCCCCCCCGCGGCGGCGGCGCTCACGGCGGCGTTGAGACACTCGTAGTACGTCTGCCAGTACCTCGCCGTCGCCTGCGCGTGGACGGGGTCGGGGAACCACGCGCGGTTGGCGAGGTCCGCGACGCCCCCGCCGCTTACGCCGCCGCCGCTTACGCCGCCGATTCCCGCCCCCGAGTGGTCGAAGGGCGCCGCCGGGGCGGACGAGAGGCGGTCCCCGTCGATCATCGCCTCGCCGAGGCTCGCCGCGCCGCCGCCGCTCGCGCCCGCGCGATCGCTCGCGAACGACGCGTACCGATCCGCCGCCGAAGCCTCGAACGGGACCCCGACCCCGATCCCGGGCGGTTGTCCGAGCGATCCCCCGGAAGACGCGCCGGCGCCGCCGCCGCCCGCGCCGCCGCCGCCGCCTCCGAAGTACCCCCCCGAGGCGCCCCCGAAGTACCCCGAAGCCCCGCCGAAGCTTCGGCGGCGCGCCCCACCGAACGGGGAGGAAGGGTCGAGGCCCGTCGCCGCCGCCGCCGCCGCCGCCGCCGCCCACGGGTTCTGGAACCCGAAGCGTGAGGCGTCCCCGGCGTGCGCGCCGCCGCCGCTTCGTCGGCCGACGTAGGGGCCTCCGTACGGAAGGCCTCCGCCTCCGCCTCCGCCGAGGCCTCCGTACGGAAGGCCGCCTCCGCCCGGAATCGGAATGCCTCCTCCTCCTCCTCCTCCGTACGGAAGGCCTCCTCCCGCCCCGTACGCGAAGCCGCCTCCTCCACCGTACGGAAGACCTCTTTCTCCTCCTCCTCCTCCTCCTCCTCCTCCGTACAGCATCCCTCCTCCTTCGGAGCGGTACTCGTACCCTCCCGCGCTTCCGACGCCGCCGCCGCGCTTCGGAGCGAACCGCTCCGCCGGGAGCGCGGCGACGCACATCCCCGGCGGCTGCGGCGGCGCCCACCGCCCGCTCCCGACCCGCGCCTCCCCGTCGCACAGGTCGCGGATCATCCGCGCCGCCTCCGCGCACCGCTCGGGCGCGCCCCGGAGGTACACCGCGCGCTCCGCCTGCGTCGGCGCGACGTCGCGCTCCGCCTGGATCTGCACCCGCGCGCCGGAGACGTCCTGGAGGAAACGCACGTTCTCGCCGCCGCGGCCGATGACGAGGCCGACGCGACGGTGAGGAATGCCCACAGCGATCGTGATCGCGCCGCCGCCGCCGCCGCCAGGGGGGGGGTCGACGAGGGGCTGGTGGTCGCCGGGGGGGGCGTCGCCGTCGGGGGGAAGATACCCGCCGGAGGACGGGAAGGGCGCCGCGCCGCCGAGCGCGTCCGCGACGCCGACGTCGCCGCCGCCGGAGGGGTCATCGTCGCCGCGGAGGTCGCCGCCGCTCGCGGGGTCGAAGGCGGCGTCCGACGCCGAAGCGGCGCGGTCGGGCACCGCGGCGTTCGGGCACTCCCCCGACCCCGCGGCGTCGCGTTTCTCTCCCGGGGGGTGAAGCTGGAGCGCGGCGTCGGTTCCGACGAGCGAAAGCGAACGCGAACGCGAAGGCGAACGCGAAGGCGAACGCGCGGCGCCTTCCGCTTCGTCCCCTCGTCCCCTCGAATCCGCGTGGCCTCCCGCGGCGAAGACCCTTTCTCGAGGATCAAGACGATACCCCCCCTCGGGCTCGGGATACTCGGGATGATACACCCTTCCCCCCCCCTCGGGCTCGGGATACTCGGGATATTCGGGGTACTTCCCCGTCGTCGCCGCCCTTCGCGCCGCCCTCCGCTCCTCCGTGCTTCGATCGTTCCGCTCGGGCGCGGCGCTCTCGACGAGGCTCCGAATCATCCCCGCCGCGATGGCCGTCTGCGCCGCGTCGCCGAGGAGCGCGATCGCCCGCCGCCCCTCGCCGTCCACCGCCGGGGTTCCCTCGCGCCCGCGCGGCACGAACGCCGACCCGAACGCGCCGAGCTCGCCGGGGTCCCGCGCGACGCGGACGATCGCGCCGGAGTGGTGCTGGAAGTACACCGCGTGCGTGCCGCCCTTGCCGATGACGAGACCGGTCTTCGTGTCGGGGACGAGGACGACGCGCTGGCGAGAAGACGCGTCGTGCGCGCCGATCGAAACCGAGACGCCGCCGCCGCCGCCGGGGTGCGGCGCGCCGGGTGAAGGACCGCCGGTTACCCCCGCGGAATGGTTCGAACGGGTCCCCGCGGACGCCGCCGCGTTCGCCGCCGACTCGGGAAGCGGCGGAGGCGGGGGGACCTCGACGAGGTCGAGGTCGAGGTCGAGGGAGGCGGTGGCGGAGGCGGAGGCGGAGGCGGAGGAGGAGGGCCCGCCGATGTTTCGAGCAGGGTCCGAAGGCGTCGCGGCGTCCTGAACCAACGTCGAGGAGCGGATCGAGGAGCGGCTTTTGTCGTTGCTCTCGTCGCGGATCTTCTCGTCGTCGGTGGCGCCACTTCCTTCGAACTCGGCGCGCGGCGGTGACGGCGGCGAGACGGGTGCGCCGCCGCGGCGTTTCGGGGCGGCGTCTTTTTCTTTTTCTTCTCCCCCCGGCGACGTCTCGGTCGCGTCGTCGTCGGAGCGGACGCTCTCCTCCGGGCTGCTGCTTCGCGCGCCGAAGCTCGGGGGCTTGGTCGCTCGCGTCCACGCGCGCGCGGGCGCCGCGAGGCCGAGGGAGGAGGAGGAGGGCCCCGAGGAGGCCGAGCTCGAGTCCGTCTCCGCGTCTTCCGTTCGCGGGGGGGACGGAGACGACGCGAGGTGGCGCTCGACCGCGCTGCTCGAAGGCACTCGACGACGGGTCTCGAAGGCCGCCGCCGCCGGATACGCCGCGGCGGCGGCGTACGACGGTCCGGACGGGGGATCGCGGTCGCGGTCGCGGTCGCGGTCGCTGTCGCGGTCGCGGTCGCGATCCGACGCGCGCTTCGCGGGTCGGTCGAGGTCGAGGAGGGTCGACGCGGCGGCGGGTGTTCGCGCGCGCGCGGGGTTTTCGTCTTCTCCCGCCGCGCCCGGGGTTTGTTCGCGGCGGGAGGCGCCCCCGCTCGGCGCGCTCTGGAGCGAGCCCGGCGCGGGCGCGGTCGCGGGCGGGGTCCGCGGGTCGCGGGGGAGCGCGCAGCATTCCTCGAGGGTGCGATCCGCGCGAAGATCGGCGCCGCGGCGCGCGTCGCAAAGCGCCGCGGCGTCCGCGCGCGCGCCCGGCGCGTCGTCCTCCACCTCCTCCTCCGGGGTTTCCTCAAGCTCGCGGGGTTTTTTTCCCGCGCGCGCGGGGGGAGCCGCCGCGCCGTGGTCGTCGCCCGCGCGCGCGCGCGCGTCCGCGGGCCCCGCCGAGAGCTGCTGGCGCCCGCGCCCGCGGGTCCCGCGACGCTTGCCCGGCGCGGCGCGATCGCCGCGCCTCGCGTCGCCCGAGTGCGCGCCGGGGAGCGCGTCGGCGTTTCCCGCGCGCCGGTCCTTTCCCGCGTGCTGGTCGTCGTCGCGCGGGAACCCGCGCGCGGGAGGACCCGCGCTCGCGCCGCCGCGCGCCCCGCGCCGCGCCGCCTCCGCGGCCATCGCCCCCATCTCGATCGTCGTGCGTCCGTCTCCCGAGCGCGTCGTGCTGCGTCTCCCGAGCGCGTTCGCGCGAGTGGCGGAGCGCGCGCGCGTATCCCGCCGCCGATACGCCGAGAGGAGGGAGAGGGCGCGAGGAGCGCGTCGCGCGCGTTTGAATTTCGAGGATGAGACGGCGCACTTTGTGTGTCGCCCGATATGGAAACGCGCGCGAACTCTGAGTGTATGGGGCCGCGGCTTTTGTCCTCGAGGCTACCCGGTAGAGCGCGGTTCTCGGAGGCGTCGGCGAGGGGGTTCGGTTCGCGTCGGGGTCCGAGCGGGTTTTTGAATTCGTTTTTTTCAAAGCCTGCAAAAAAATCGTTCCGTTCGGTCCAAACTCTCGCTCCTCGCTCCTCGCTCCTTCATCTTCTACATCCCCATCTGCATGGCGCCGTAGATCCGTTCGTACTCCCGCCCCGCCTTGGCCCAGGTGTTGTTCTCCCCCATCACCTTCTCCTGGGTCTCGCGCCAGAACGCCCTCTGGTGCTTGAACTTGTCGAACCCCCGGTTCAAGCACGCCTCCAAGCTCCCGTGATCCGCCCCCTCGAACACGAACCCGTTCCGCTTCTCCTCGGGCACGCCGTGGTCGTCGAGGTCAAATACGGTGTCCGCGAGCCCGCCCGTCTTGCGCACGACGGGCAGAGCGCCGTACTCCATCGCGATCATCTGCGTGAGCCCGCACGGCTCGAACATCGAGGGCACGAGGACCATGTCCGCCGCCGCGTACAGGAGGTGGCTCAGCTGGTCGGAGTAAAAGATGAGCAATTTGACGTCCGGGTCGTCCCTGAACTCCCCCTGCGCCATCGCGGAGAAGGGCGGGTCGGAGTGCCCCGAGCCCAGGAGCACGAACTGCCCGCCCTGGGACTTGGTGTGGGGGATGGAGTGCTTGATGAGCTCGATGCCCTTCTGAGGGACGAGGCGCGAGACGCACACGACCAGGGGCTTGTCCGGGTTGACGTCCATGCCCAGACCCATCTGCAAATACTTCTTGCACAGCGCCTTCCCCTCCATCGCCCCGGGCTTGAAGTTGCTCGGCAGGAACGGGTCGAGGCGCGCGTCCCAGATGTCCTCGTCGACGCCGTTGAGGACGCCCGCGAATTTCATGCGCGAACTCTGGAGCGTCTTGGCCAAGAACCCGCCGCCGCCGCCGAGCGCCTCCCTGGCGTACGTCGGGCTCACCGTCGTGACGTAGTTTGAGTACACGATGGCGCCCTTCAGAAGGCACATCCGCTCCGGGTTGTGCCCGATGGTTCGCTCGTCCATCGCCTTCTCGAGGGTGTTGAAATCCTCGCCGTTCAATCCGGTGGCGATGAACTCCTCCTGGCGGCACTCCCCCGTGTTGTCCATGTTGTGAATCGTCAGCATCACCTTCGCGTTCCTCAGCATGCCCTGCGCGTGGTAGAGGTCCCAGTACAGCATCGCCACCGCCGAGCACTGCCACTCGTGGACGTGGATCACGTTCGGGTCCCGCCCCGTGACCCTCAAACACTCCAGCGCCGCGCGGCAGAAGTACAGGTACGCCTCGAGCTCGTTGTAGCTCCCGCCGTAAATCTTCCCCCCGACGAAGATGTTGGACCGCTCGCGCCCGCTCGGGCGGAGCAAAATCACGTTACACCCGCCGATGACGCCGGAGAACATGCTCGTCCCGAACTGGTCGATCCGAGTCTCCCGCACGCCGTCCCACTCCGTCTCCGTGCCCTTGGGGACGTCGAAGTCCATCACGTGCTGAAGGTTCTCCACCTTCCCCTCGATGGACGAGTAATACGGCAAGATCACCTCCACCGCGTGTCCGGCCACCGTGTGCGCCCTCGCGAGGCCTGTGACGACGTCGCCCAGACCGCCAACCTTCGCGATCGGCGCCATCTCCGCGGTGACGTGGACGACGTGGAGGGGCGTCTCCGTGCGCTGGATCGATTCGCCCACGCGGCCGCTGTTCTCGAGCGGCGCGGGGTAGGGCTCGCGCTCCCAAAACGGCGGATCTTCGCTCGGATCGGGCCAGCGAATCTCAGACTCCGACGACGCGTTCAACAGCTCGCCGGGCTGCAACACGCGCGGCTCGGGGCGCGGGTACAGGGGGTCCGTGCGCGGGCGGCCCCCGCCGACGAGGGGGTCGTACACGTCGGACGACGCTTCGGAGGCTTCCTCGGAGGCGACGGCGGCGGGCTCGGGCTCGGGGGGCTTGAGGGACTCGATGTCCTTCTGAAGCTCCTGGTTCTGCGCCATCAGAGCCGCGAGCTGGTCCTGGAGGGCGCCGAGGTTCGAGCCGACCGGGATCGGCTCCGAGGGCGCGTCGGCGGCGGCGGGGTCGTCGGTGGTCCCCCCGGTCGCCTCCTCGGACGACGCGACCGCCGCGGAGGTCTCGGGCTCCGGGATCTCGGCGTCGGTGGAGGCGACCGCGACGCGCGAGGACCCGCGGCGCCGCGCGGGCGGCGCCCCCCGCGCGTGGTGCGCGCGAGGGCGCGCCGCGCGGAGGAGCGAGGCGCCGCGAAGCCCCGCCGCCGCCGCGGAGGCGGTCATCACCGCGCGGGACGACATGAGGGTCGAGCCGAGCCGCGACGCCACGCGAGGCGACGACGATTCAAAGAGGCGACGGAGTCGGGAGCGTGTTTCGTCGCGACGCGGCGCGACCGCGCTCGGGGCGGGACGGCCGCGAGCGGCGTGCGTCCGGGGGCGCGTGCGCTCGCGGGAGGCGCGCGGCGCGGGCGCGTGGGCGACGGACCGACGCGTGCGGTGGGGCCCCGCGGCGAGCGCGCGAGCTCTTTGACGCGCGCC
>MDSW01198924.1_pt1 | contig 11376 bp, 10 predicted proteins | sample 811171 | NCBI WGS metagenome assembly MDSW01 (sample SAMN05326641, study PRJNA326480) | marine metagenome | isolation source: seawater | place: Atlantic Ocean: North West | collected 2012
GCATCTAAGCGGGAAACTCACCTCAAAACTAGTTCTTCCTATAGAGCCGTGGTAGACCACCACGTTGATAGGCTGGATGTGGAAGCACAGCAATGTGTGTAGCTTACCAGTACTAATAGCTCAATCGGCTTGATTTATGCACTGAAAAAAATTTTAGATTTTTATAGTTAGTATTGATTATAAAATTTTTTATTATTAATTTGTAATAATTTTTTTACTGAAAATTTATTAGATAATGCTTAGAAAAAATTCTAAAAATTACAATTATTACAATTTTTCTAAATTTTTCATTTCAAAATTAAATAATAATTTTCTTATTTATAAAATGAACCAACCAATAGAAATTAATTTAATTGGTAAAAGGGATAAAAACGAAAAATAAATGATAATATTAGGTATTCATGATGGGCATGATGCTTCTGCATCATTAATGATAAAAGGCAAAATAGTTGCTGCTAATCAAGAAGAAAGATTTAGTAGACTTAAAGGAGACTATGGCCTTCCTTTAAAAGCAATAAGATGTTGTTTAAAACAAGGAAACATTTCCATAAATGATGTTGACGAAATCGCGGTTGCTAGTCACACTTTAAATCCAGTCTTATTATATATAAAAAGAAACGCAAATTTTACAGTAAATGACTGGGTAAAAGAACAGGAAGAATATTGGTATAAAGTTTTTTATCTAAATAAGAAAAAAATAAATTATTACAAAATTTTTAAAAATAGATTTAAAAAACTTGATAAATATTATGATTTTAAAAATTTACTTACTCTTTATAATGATAAAGATTTAATAAAAAAATTTAAAGAGATCAGGTTAGAGTGCATATCTAAGAATTTAAATTTTCCAAAAAACAAAATTAGATTTTACACCCATGAATTTTGTCATATTTATTACTCTTATTATTTTTATCCAGAAAGAAAAAATGGTATAGCTATAACTAGTGAGGGTATTGGAGATTTTTCAAATGGTTCGGTTGGTACCATTAAAAATAATGAATATAAATTAAATTCATATACTAGAAAAAATCACTTAGGACATATTTATCAGTATATAACTTTACTCTTAGGCATGAAGCCAAATCAACACGAATATAAAACTATGGGTTTAGCTCCTTATGCTTCAAGATATGAGATAGATAAAATATATCCGTTTCTAGATGAAGTTTTAAGGATAAAAAATTTAGATATTACTTTTAAAAAAAAACCAAAAGATCTTTATTTTTATTTTAAAAAGATATTTCACGGAGCTAGATTTGATGGAATTGCAGGTGCAGTTCAAAAATTTATTGAATTAAAATTACAAGAATGGTTTTTAAATTGTAAAAAAGAATTAAAATTAAACAGATTTTATTTTTCAGGTGGTGTAGCTCAGAATATAAAAGCTGCAATGTTTTTAAATAATTCTAAAAATCTTGGAAAAGTAATCGTGCCCCCTGCCGCAGGTGATAGTACATTATCAATCGGTGCCTGTTATCATTCAATGCATCTTAAAAATTTAGAAAAAAAGAGTAAAGATAAATTAAAATTATCTCCTATAAAGAATATGTATCTTGGATATAAAAATAATCCTAAAGATATAGAAGATTACATTTACAAGAATAAATTAGATAAAAAATTCAAAATAATCAAAAATTATAAACCTGAAATAGTAGCTAAAATTATTTCTAAAGGCATGATAATCGGTAGATGTTGTGGGAGTATGGAGTTTGGTCTTAGAGCGCTTGGAAATAGATCTATATTAGCTGATCCAAGAAAATTTGAAACTATAGCTAAAATAAATCATAAAATTAAAAAAAGAGATTTTTGGATGCCTTTCACACCTTCAGTATTATTTGAGGATAGAAATAAATTTTATAAAAATCAGAAAAATTTAAATGCCAAATTTATGAGTATGGCTTTTGAAACAACTGAATTTGGAAGAAAAAATTTAAAAGCTGCAATCCATCCTGCTGATTTTACAATAAGACCCCAGACAGTAAAAAGAGAAGATAATAAAAGTTATTACGATTTAATTAAATCTTTTAAAAATATTACTAAAGTAGGTGCTTTGCTTAATACTAGTCTAAACCTACATGGTATGCCAATAGCATTGAGTCATGTTGATGCTTTATATATTTTACTCAATTCGGACCTTGATGCGATGGTATTTGATAAAATCATAGTAATGAAAAAAAAATTATAGTTTCCTTACTTTTCATTATGTATAATTTTAAAATTTGTTAACTTAAGTGATTTATCTTTACACCCCAAAATTATAGATTTTTTATTATATTTTACTGTTCCAGGTATAATTTTTTTTTTGAAAATTTTTGCGTCTATTACAATAATTTTATTTTTTTTATCAATAAAATATGGATTAGGATAGGGTTTCTTCAAAGCATTAATCATTGCAAGAGCTTTTAAAACAGAAGTAGTCTTGGGTAGAAATAAACTATCTTTTTCAGATCTTTGTTTCCAGTATTTTGCTTTCTTTTTGTTTTGACTTTTTAGCTTTCTATTTTGCTTCAAATCATCAATTGATTTTAAAACTAGATTTGGAAAAATTGAATTTGCTATTTTGTGTACTTTTAAAATATCATAATTTTTGTTTAAAAATTTTTTTTCGTTAATAATTTTACCTTCATCTATTCCTTTAGAAACTTTGATGACTGACAAACCAATATATTTTTCTCTATTAATTAATTGCCAATTCAAAGGAGATCCGCCTCTATATTTAGGTAATTTGCCAGCATGGCAATTAATAATTCCATATTTTGGTAAATTCAAAAAATCTTTTGGAAATATATAAGGAAATCCACATATTACTCCTAGATCTATTTTTTTTAGATTATTTTTGATATTTGTTTTTCTTAAATTTGCAATTATTTGAGTTGGTATATTAAATTTTTTGATTTTTTTTATAATTGATTTATTTAAAAAATTTTTTGAGAGAAAAATCTTATCAATTTTAATTTTTTTTTTTAAAAACTTAGTTAATTCATATCCCCTATTACCATTAATAAATAGTGATATTTTAAATTGTATTTCTTTATTGAAATTATTCATGTTGTGTCTTAATCATTAATACTATTTTAAAATAAATAAATTTAAAACCATTTTTGACTACAGCAATTATACAAGTAAGGCTAAATTCCAAAAGATTGCCAGGTAAGGCTTTGCTAAAAATTAATGATAAACCAGTTTTACAGAATATTATAGAGAGATTGAAAAAATCAAAATCTGTAAAAAAGATAATTGTATCAACCTCTAATAAAAAAAGCGATGATCCAATAGTTCGTTTTTGCAAAAAGAATAATATATTAGTTTTTAAAGGCTCATTAAATAATGTTTTTAATAGAATAAAAATGACATCAAAAAAGTTTAAATTAAATTATTTTTTAAGAGTTTGCGCTGATAGTCCATTAATTGATCCCGTTATAATTGATAGATGTATGAAAAAATTTCTCAAAGGAAATTATGATATTGTAACAAACAAATTTCCAAGATCTTATCCAAAAGGACAAACTGTTGAAATTATTAAGGTTCGTGCTTTAAATAAGATTAATGAAAAAATTTTAACTTCTGATCAAATGGAACATTTTACTAAATATTTTTATGATAATCCAAAAAAATTTAGAATCTACAATTTAAAATTATCAAATCAAAAAAAATTTATCTCGATGGCATTAGATAGTAAAAATAACTTTGACTTTTTGAAAAAACTCACAAAAAAATATAAAGAAAATATCAACGATTTATCTTTAAATCAATTAATTCAAATTTATGAAAAAAAAAATATTTAAAGCTGGAGTAATAGGCTTGGGTGTAGGCATGCATCATGTTAAAGCTTTAAAAAATCATCCAAATTGTATTGTAAAAAAAGTATATGATTTTAATAAATCAAAAAAATTAAACTTTAAAAAAAATTTTCCAAATATTGAATTTGCTAAAAATGAAAATGAAATATTCCAAGATAAAGAAATTAATATTATTTCTTTAGCTAGCTATGATAATTTTCACTACGATCAAATACTCAAGTGTATTAAAAATAAAAAAAATATTATTGTAGAAAAACCAATTTGTCTAAATCAAAAACAGCTTAGTTCAATAAATAATTTATTAAAAAAAACAAATTTAAAAATTACATCAAATATGGTTTTAAGAACTACAGGTTTATTTAGAGAAATAAAAAAAAAAATATCAAATAAAAAAATTATTTCTGTAGAGGCAGATTATTTATGGGGAAGATCATTCAAATTATATCAGTGGAGATCAAAATTAAAAGAGTATTCAATAATTCATGGATGTGCTATTCATGTTATTGATTTAATTTTATGGTTATTAAATAAAAAACCAATCTCAGTTTATACAAAAGGAAATAATATTGGAATTAATACGAAAAAATTTAAAAAACATTCTTATGTAATTATTTTATTAAAATACAATAATAACTTAATTGTAAAGATCACAGCTAACGCAAGCTCAATTTACCCTCATTTTCATGAATTAAAAATTTTTTCAAATAATTCAACAATTACCCATAATTTACAAGGATCTTATGAAATTAAAGGAAACAAAAAAATAAAAAAACTTTCATCAAAATATCCAGATAAAAAAAACAGATTAAATTTAATTCATAGTTTTGTAGACAATTTAAAAAATAGATATACTAAATCTATTGTTAATAAAAAAGACATAATGAATTCTATGAGCATATCTTTAGCAGCTGAAAAATCTTTGAAAATGGGAAAAGAGATAAAAATAAAATATGAAAATTAATTTTTCTAGTAATAAAATAAAAAAACAGGATATCAAACAAGTTGAAAAAATTCTTAAAAGTGGATGGTTAACTCATGGCAAAAATACAATCAATTTTGAAAATGAATTCAAGAAATTTACAGGAGCAAAGTTTGCAATCACTGTCTCAAGTTGTACTGCTGGATTACATTTATCTTGTCTGGCCCTAAAATTAAAAAAAGGTGATGAGGTAATTGTTCCATCTCAAACTCATGTAGCAACTGCTCATGCAGTTAAATTGACTGGGGCAACTCCAATATTTTGTGATATTGATTACCTTACAGGCTTAATAAATCCAGAAAAAATTAAAAAAATTATTACTAAAAAAACTAAAGCTATTATTTTAGTACATATGAATGGTTTTTCTTGTGAAATTAATGAAATAAAAAAAATTTGTAAAAGAAAAAAAATTAAAATTATTGAAGATTGTGCACATGGTTTAGGCTCTATGTATAATAAAAAGCATGTTGGAAATTTTGGTATTTCAGGAGTTTTCTCTTTTTATCCAACAAAGCAAATTACCACTGGAGAAGGTGGAATGCTAATAACAAACAATAAACAATTTGCAAAAAAAATAAGATCTATCAAAGCTTTCGGAATTGATAAGGATATTACTCAAAGAAAAATTCCCGGATATTATGATGTTAAAGATTTAGGGATAAACTATCGTATGACTGATTTTCAGGCTGCAATTGGTTATAAACAATTAAAAAGGTATCCTAAGGAACTTAAATTAAGAAAAAAAAACGCAAAATATTTGTATTCACTTTTACAAAATTTAAAACATATAAAAATACCTAAATTTAATGAGGACTATTCTTATTTTATTTTTCCTATACATTCGACAAAAAGAAATAATTTAATGAAAAAATTAAAAGATAAAAAAATTGGCTTCAGTATACATTATGCTAAAGCGCTTCATCAAATGTCTTATTATAAAAAAAAATCTTTTAAAATGATCAACGCAGAAAGATATGCTAAGACTAATATATCCCTACCTATTTATGGAGAGTTATCTAAAAATAAATTAAATTATATCTATAAGGCTTTAAATGAAATTTAAAAAAAGATTATTGTTAATTGAGAGCTTAGATTTTGTAGTTAATAATTTATTTATTAAATTTAGACAAAATCATGAACTTCTTAAGCTATAAAAAAAAATTTAAAATGATGCTAAACTTTTAGGAAAATGAATTTTCTAAATAAATTTAAAAGAATTAAAAAACCTTTAATAATCGCTGAGATTGGTAATAATCATGAAGGAAATTTTAATAATGCTTTGAAATTAATAGATGCAGCTAAAAAATCAGGTGTAGATGCTGTTAAATTTCAGACTTTTAAAACTGATCTTTATTATTCTAAACATGACAAAGAAAGAGTTAAAAGATTAAAAAAATTTGAATTATCATTTGAACAATTTTCAAAATTAGCCAAATATTCAAAAAAAAAAAATTTGTTATTTATTTCAACTCCATTAGATTTAAAGAGCTTAGATCATTTAAAAAAAATTGTTGATATCATTAAAATATCTTCAGGAGACAACAATTTTCATGATTTAATTAAAAATTCTGTCAAGTCAAATAAAGAGCTAATCATATCAACTGGACTTACTTCGTTAAAAGAAATAGTGGATTTAAAAAAATTTATTCAAGATTTGAACTTTATTAAAAAAACTTACTTTCTTCATTGTGTTGCCAATTATCCAGTAGATCCTAAAAATGCTAATTTAAATTTTATATTAAAATTAAAAAAAATTTTTAAAGATAATATTGGTTACTCAGATCATACAATTGGTATTGATGCATGTTTAATCTCATTTTCATTAGGATCTTTAATTATTGAGAAACATTTTACATTAGATAAATCATTCTCAAATTTCAGAGATCATGCAATTTCTGCTGATCCAAAGGACATGAGTGAATTAGTAAAGAAAATTGAGATTTATAGAAAGTTGATGAATAACAAAAAAGAAAAATATTTAAGTTGTGAAAATAAAGAGAGAACTTTGTTTAGAAGATCTTATTATTTTAACAAAAACTTGTTGAAAAATACAATTATTAGATCAAATGATATAATTCCTTTAAGACCTGGTAATGGAATTAAATTAAATAAAAAACATTTAATAATAAATAAAAAAACAGCAAAAAATGTTAAAAAGGGATCAATAATAAAATTTTCAGATTTAAAAAATTAATTTTATATGTGTGGAATAGCAGGTTTCTATGGATCAAAATTACCAAATCAAAACAATATAAATAAATCTAGCAAGTTAATAAGACATAGAGGCCCAGATGCCAAAGGTGTCAAAATTTTAAAAAAAGATAAATTAGTTTTAATTCATAGAAGATTATCAATTATTGATATTGATCAAAGATCAAATCAACCAATGGAATATGAAAATACTATTTTAATTTTTAACGGAGAAATTTATAATTACATTGAAATTAAAAAACAATTAATTTCAATGGGACACACATTTAAAACAAATTCTGATACAGAAGTATTAATTCATGCTCTTAAACAATGGAAAGAAAAGGCAGTAGACTTTCTGGAAGGAATGTGGGCATTTGCTTGGTACGATAACAAAACAAAAAAATTAATTTTATCAAGAGATAGATTTGGAGAAAAACCCCTATATTATTTTTTAAAAGATAAAAATTTTTTTTTCAGTTCTGAAATAAAATCTCTATCAGCGCTTTCATCTAAAAAATTTAAAATTAACTTTGAAAAAATAGAGGAATTTTTAAAAAATGGTTATAAGTCCTCATTTAAGGATAAAAATTTATTTTTTAAAGATGTATTTCAAATTAAACCAGGATCACTTTTTATTGTCTATAAAAATAAAAAAACAAAAAGTATCGATTATTGGAAAAAAAAAAGAAAAATTTCGAATAAAAAAATAACATATAGAGAAATAGTAGAAAAGAATAAAACTAATCTAATTAGATCTGTTAAATTAAGAACACGATCAGATGTCCCAATTGGTTTTTGTATGAGTAGTGGAGTTGATTCTAATGGATTAATTTCAATAGCAAAAAAAAAATTAAAACAAAATATAATTGGTTATAATATATATAGTAAAAATAAAAATTATGATGAATACGGACTTACTAAAAAATCTGCAAAAAAATTAAATATTAAATTTAAGTTAGTAAAAGTTCCAAAGACAAACTTTCTCAAAAATTTAAAAAAAATTATACAACGTAGGGGATATCCATTATTTACAATTTCCTATTTTTTACATTGGTTTATGATGAAACAAATGAAAAAAGATGGAATCAAAGTATCAATAAGTGGTTCAGCTGCGGATGAAATTTATTCTGGTTATATTGATCATTTTAATCAATATTTTTACCAAATTAAAAGTGATCAAGCTCTTCTTAATAAAACAAAATCTGATTGGAAAAGATATTTTCAAAAATTTATACAAAACAAAAATTTAAGAAAATATGATTTATATTTTAGAAATAAAAATTTTAGAGACCACATTTACGATAAATACCCAAATGAAATTTTTGTTAATCAAAAGAAATCAAAATTTACTGAAAAAAAATTTTCAAATGATTTATTGAGAAATAGAATGATGAATGAATTATATCATGAAATTGTTCCAGTTTTACTTCATGAAGATGATTTAAATTCTATGAATTTTTCAATTGAAAACAGAACTCCTTATCTTGATAGTAAGATATATGATTTCATTCAATCTATACCAACTAAACATTTAGTAAAAAATGGATTTTTAAAATCAATATTAAGAGATTCTCTAAATAAAATAGCTCCAAATTTTATAATAAAAAATCGACGAAAGATTGGATTTAATGCATCAATTTATGACTATATCAATATTAGGTCAAAAAGCTTTAAATCAATATTTAAAAGCAAATCAAAAATATTTAACATAATTAACAGTAAAAAATTTTATGAATTTATTTTAAAAAATAAATCGCCTGAAAACAGTAAGCTTATATTTCGTTTTCTTTCAGCAAAATTTTTTTTAGACCAAAATACCTAATTATAATTAGGGAACTAAATGTAATTAATATACTTTATTTAGTGTTTGATGATAAATATGAAATTGTATTTTATAATAAAATCAATAAAAGAGTTTGGAATAAAATAAATGTTTGATCTTAAAAAACTTAAGGGAAAGAGTGTAGCTCTAGTTGGTGGAGCGGGCTTTATTGGACATAATTTAGCACTGAAACTCAAAGAATTAGGAGCAGAACCACATGTAATAGATGGATTGCAAGTAAATAACATTGGCTATTATACAAGTGATTATCAGAAGAATATAAATGCAGAACGATATATTGCTTTTATTAATGAGAGATTATCATTGCTTCGTAAAGCAAAGATAGGTCTAAAAATAATTGATGTTCGTGATTATCATTCCATTAGTCATGCTATTAATGAAATTAAACCAGAAGCAGTAGTTCATTTAGCTGCGATAGCACATGCCAACAGGTCTAATAAAGATCCATTTTCAACTTTTGATCATAGTTTGAGAACATTAGAAAATGTTCTTGATGTAACACGTTCTAAAGGCATTCATGTAATCTACTTTTCTTCCTCGATGGTCTATGGAAATTTTGATGGTGAAGCTGTTACAGAAGAAAGGGAGTGTAATCCAATGGGAATTTATGGAGCCTTAAAGTATGGAGCTGAAAAACTAGTAATTGGATATAACCAAGTTTTTAATCTTCCTTATACTATTATTCGTCCCTCAGCTCTTTATGGTGAGCGATGTGTAAGTAGAAGAGTAGGGCAGGCTTTTATTGAAAATGCTCTTGTCGGAGAAGATTTGACAGTAAATGGAGATGGTAAAGAAGGTCTCGACTTTACTTACATTAATGATCTTGTTCAGGGTATTATATTATCTATAACAAAATCAGATAGTATAAATCAAATTTTTAACATTACTTTCGGCGCAGCTCGTTCTATTAATCAGTTAGCTGAGATTGTTATGGAAAAATTTCCAGGAATTAAACTGCATCACAAAAAACGAGATGGTTTGATGCCAGAAAGAGGAACATTAAGTATTGCAAAAGCGCAAAAATTACTTGGATATACCCCTCAGCATCCTGTTGAAAAAGGATTTGTTCAATATATCGATTGGTATAAGAATTTTGCTGGAAGTAACCCACAGTTTTTTAAAAAAAGTATTAAATAAATTATATAATTTAATATTAAAACATTTACAGTATTGAAAATTAACTAAATAAAATATTTTAATGAAAAAAATAACTTATTGTACTAAATGTTGGGTACCTAGTACAAAGCCCCACGTTAATTTTGACGACAATGGAGTTTGTAACGCTTGTAATTCTAGTAAAATAAAAAATTATATAGAGAAAGGTATTGATTGGAATCAACGAAAAAAAGATTTTGATGAAATTATTTCATGGACCAAGTCACAAAATGCAATTTACTATGATGCTATGGTGCCTGTTAGTGGTGGAAAAGATTCAATTACCCAAGTTCATCGTTTATTAGAAAAAGATTTAAGGATATTAGCAGTAAATGTAGATTATGGAATAAAAACCGAGATTGGAAAATATAATCTTGATAGAATACCTTCAATGGGAGCTCATTTATTAATCGTTAGACCTGAACTTAAACTACACAAACGCTTAATGAGAATTGGTCTTGAAGAATATGGAGACCCTGATTTATTAAGTCATTCTTTATTACATTCATATCCTTTACATATTGCAATACAATTTAAAATTCCACTATGTTTACTTGGAGAAAATTCAGCATTTGAGTATGGTGGTAGCAATAAACTTTCCTCATTAAGAGAAATTAACAGAGATTGGTTCAATATATATGCAGCAAATAATGGGATGACAGCAAAAATTATCTCTGAAAAATACAATATTTCTTTAAGACATCTCTGGAAATATGATTTCCCTGATGAAATTGAACTTAACACAAAAATAAAAGCTATTTTTTGTAACACTTTTTTTCCTTGGAATTCAGATGATCATTTACGTATTGCCAAAAATTATGGATTTAAAGAATTAAATAAACCCAGAGAAGGCACATATAAAAATTTTATAGGTATTGATGAACAAATTAATAGACTTCATCAATATATTAAGGTTTTAAAATTTGGTTATGGAAGGGCAACGGATCATGCCTGTGAAGATATCAGGTTAAAAAAAATGTCAAGAGAAGAGGCCAAAGCTCTCATAATGAAATATGATTTACAACCTTTAGGAAAAAATTATTTGTCAGAAATTAGTAATTTTTTAGGGTATTCTGATAATCAGCTAATAAAAATAATTGAGAAGTACCGTAACCAAAATATATGGAAGAAAAAAAATAATGGTGAGTGGATCATTCATAATCATTTAGAGGATAAATTATGAAGATTAAAATAAAAAAAAACCCCCGTTTATTTACAGTTAACAATATCGAAATCAGAGATTTTGGAAAAATTAAACTTGATAAAAATGAACTAATTTCATTTGTTACTAAAAGTGATAAAGAATATGATTTTACAGCTAAAGAGTGGGGTTTTTATATCACTCCATCAATAAATGGTCGTCTCAAAAAAGAAGGTTTTAAAGTTGCCATTGTAAAAAACAAAAA
>MDSW01083378.1_pt1 | contig 11375 bp, 7 predicted proteins | sample 811171 | NCBI WGS metagenome assembly MDSW01 (sample SAMN05326641, study PRJNA326480) | marine metagenome | isolation source: seawater | place: Atlantic Ocean: North West | collected 2012
ACGCTCCTGAAACTTTTGTTAGTTTAAAAGCTTTTCCAATTTTACTCGAAGACGCCAAATGCGGGCCTCTACATAAATCATGCCATGTATCTCCATGATGGTATACTGATAACTCTTCATTATTTGGTATGCTTTCAATAATTTCAGCTTTATACTTTTCTCCTATCTTTTTAAAATGAGCAATTGCTTCTGACCTTTTCCACACTTCCCTTCTAGTCTTCACATCTCTATCAATTATTTCTGACATCTTTTTTTCAATTTTCTTCAAGTCATCACTTGTAAAAGGCTCTTTTCTTGCAAAGTCATAGTAAAAACCATTTTCTATAACTGGCCCAATGGTCACTTGAGTTCCAGGATATAATTCTTGAACTGCCATTGCCATTATATGAGCTGCATCATGTCTTATAACTTCAATACCTTCTTTATCCTTTGAAGTAATGATTCTTACTTTTGAGTCATTTGTAATTTCATGGCTTAAATCTTTTAATTGACCGTCTACCTCCATAACGAGGGCAGACTTTTCAAGCGTCTTACTAATTTTTTTTGTAAGCTCAAAACCACTAATTGATTTGGTAAAAGAAATTTTTTTACCGTCTAATAACTGAACATGAGGCATTAATTTTTCAACAATTTTCTATATTCTCTTAAGTTTGAGTCGCACATTACTTCTACATCAAATTTTTTTAATATGTTTTTTCTACCTTCGTTTCCCATTAATTTCAACTCCTCTTGATTTAATTGAATAACAGTATTTAGATTTTTAGCAAGCTCTCTTGGATCATCATGTTTATACAAAAATCCAGTTTTTTTATTTAGAATTGTTTCTTTTGATCCACCTATATTACTTGCTACGATTGGTTTTTCCATCGCTTGAGCTTCTACTGCTACTCTTCCAAAAGCCTCAGGTTCTATAGATGCAGACACAACAATGTCGGCTAACGAATATGCTAAAGGCATTTCTTTACAATTTTCTATGAACTTTATTTTTTTATTTAAACTATATCTTTCGACTAAACTTGAAAGTTTCTTGGTATATACTTTTCTACCTTGATTAGAACCAAGTAAAATAGATTGAAAATTTGTAAAGTTGTAATCTTCAATAAGAATATTTAAAGCCTCAATAAATTTTTCTTGTCCTTTCCAGTACGTTAATCTGCCAGGTAATAATATAGTTATTTTATTAGGATCCAAATTCCATTCTTTTTTTAATTTCTCCTGTTTTAAAATGGATATATTTTTTGGATTATAATAATCAACATTTATACCTCTGAATATAACTCTTAATTTTTTTTTTTTATTTAAATATTCCTGATAATTATCATTGATATGTCCAAAAATAAAATTAGATCCTGCAATGGTTAATTTCGACCTTAACATAATACTATTATAAAACTTTTTTAAATTATTTTTAAAATTATAAGTTCCATGAAAAGTCGTCACAAAATTTGTATTCGTAAACAAGCATGCTAAATAACAAGACCAGGCAGGCGCCCTACTTCTTGCATGCACAATGTTAATTTTTTTAAATAAAATTATGAGGATTAAAAAAATCGCATTTAAAAAAATTAAAATAGGATTTTTAGAATTTACAGGAAGTTTAAACACTTTTACCTTATTTTTCTTCACAAACTTGAGCAGTTCTCCTCCAGATGTTGCAATATAAGAATTACATTCCTGTTCAGCTAAATAATGAGCAATATCATAACAGCCAGTTTCAGCGCCACCATATCCAAGTTTAGGAATTACTTGTAAAACGTTTATTTTAGTACTCATTTTTTTGTATATAATAACAAATAAACAGAACGTGATATGAAAAAATTTAAATATCTAAAAATTTCAAATACCAAAAAACTTAGGTATATAGACAATTATTTTAAAAAAAGGCTTTATATAATTTTTCTTCCAGGTTTTATGTCAGATATTGACGGAAAAAAACCTCTAGCTTTTAAAAGATATGCAATACAGAAAAAATTAGGTTTTTTAGCAATTGAATATTCTGGTCATGGAAAATCATCAGGAGAATTTATAAAAGGAAATATAACAAAGTGGTCTAATGACGCAAAATTTTTAATTAAAAAAGTTGTAAAAAAAAATAAATTTATTCTCATAGGCTCTAGTATGGGTGCCTGGATTTCTTTAAATCAATTTAAATATTTTAAAAATCAAATATTAGGTTTTGTTGGAATAGGCTCAGCTCCTGAATTTCTAGATAGATTAATGTGGAAAAAATTTACGAAAAAAATAAAAAAGGAGATTGTAAGTAAAGGAATATCTATTATTACACATGGTGATTCAAAGTTTAAACAAAAACAAAATCAATATCCCATTACTCATCAATTAATCAAAGACGGAAGAAGAAATAAAGTTCTTACAAGAAAAATCAGATCAAAAATTAATATAACTATGATACATGGGGAGAAAGACGAAGTTGTGCCAGTGTCATTTTCAAAAAAAGTTATATCTCTTTTTCCTTTTGCAAAAAAGAGAATAGTAATTATTAAAAATGGTGATCATAGCTTATCGAATAAACAACCACTTAAGAAAATTATTAAAGAATTAAATATTATGATTAAAGATGTGATTTAATCCTTCAACATATGTTGGAAATTTTAAATCATATTTAAAAAAGTTTTTCATTTTTTTGTTATTTACTTTTTTTGAGTCTCGATAAAAATTTTTCAACATCTCACTTTCTAATTCCTCGAGTTTAATAGTTTTTGGTAGATCTAACTTAAGTAATTTTGCTCCATATTCTGCAACTTCAGTTTGCGGTGCTGGCTTATCGTCACAAATATTGTAGATCTCTCTATTTTTAAAATTATCAAGTGATTTAAACAAGATATTTGCAATATCTTCTACATGTATTCGTGAAAAGAAATGATTTTTTTTATCTACGATTTGAGTTTGACCACTTTGAAGCCTTTTCAAAATATTTAAATCGCGCGAATATATACCTGCCAGTCTAAAAATTTGTAATGGTAGTTTAATCTTATTTGATAAATTTTTCCAAGCATTTTCTGCATTTAATCTTTCAGCTCCATTTTTAGAAGTTGGTTTAGTAGGACTCTCTTCGTTTACCCATTCACCTTTGTGATCTCCATAAACACTTGTAGCTGAAAGATAAGTTATCCATTTACAGTTTTTAATACCTTTAAAATTAGTATCAATATATTCTACTACAATATCTTTACCATCAACGGGAGGAATGGAAATTAATATATGATCAGCTTTTTCTAATTTAGCTTTTATAGAGGCATCAAACTTTTTATTATCAAATTGATAAGAATTTATTTTTAATTTATTAAATTCTAGCTGATGAGTTTCCTGTCTTGAAGTAATATTTAAATCAAAGTCTTTTTTTTCATCAATTAATTTATTGATAAAACTTTCTGCCACTTGCCCAAAACCAAAGCAAAAGATTTTGAATCTACTCATTAACCTGCTTTCTTAATATGAGTCTTCAAACTTATAGGGTTATCTAATTTATCTAACATTTCGATTGGACAAACTTGTTTGAAATATTTTATTTCAGTATCAAAATTTTCTAATATTTTTTTTGCTTTTTTAGAAAAAGTTTTATTTTCAAAATCACTAATACTCTCCTTTAAGAATTTCTTCCAATAATCAGTCTCAACCGGTTGCCAAATTATTGAGGTAGGATTAACAAAGTTTTCAAATTGATCTTTTTCATCATAAACAAATGCCATTCCACCAGTCATTCCAGCACCAAAATTATCTCCCACTGCCCCTAATATTATTGCATTTCCTCCAGTCATATATTCGCATCCGTGAGCTCCACAACCTTCGACAATAGCAAAACTCCCAGAGTTTCTCACAGCAAATCTTTCTCCTGCTTGGCCTGAGGCGTAAAGTTTTCCTGAGGTAGCTCCATATAAAACTGTATTACCGATTATCGTATTCTGATCAGCAACTAATTTACTATTCTGGGAAGTTCTTACAATTATTTTACCACCTGATAAACCTTTGCCAACGTAATCATTACAATCTCCTTCTACTGTTAAACTTATTCCTTTTGTTAAAAATGCCCCTAAAGACTGACCAGCTGAACCTATTAGTTTGATATTTATAGTATCGTCTTTTAATTTTTCGTTTCCGTATTTTTTATAAACGTGGTGTGATAACCTTGTACCAACAGATCGTGATGTATTTGCAATTTCATATTCAAAATTATTTTTCTCTTTTGTATTTATTTTATCTTTAATATTGAACCAAATTTTTTCATCTAAAGTTTCTGGGACTTTATTTATGTGATTGTCTTTACAATATCTCAAGTTTTCCCCTGGATCTGCTTGAACTAACAAAGGATTTAAATCTAAATCATCTAAATTTGATGCTCCCTTATTCACTTGAGATAATAGATCAGTTCGGCCGATGATTTCATTAATAGATTTGAATCCCAAAGAAGCTAAAATCTCTCTAACTTCGGTTGCAACAAATTTAAACAAGTTTACAACTTTTTCAGGTGTCCCAGTAAATTTTTCTCTTAAAGAGCTATCTTGACTACAGACGCCAACAGGACAAGTATTAGAGTGACATTGTCTAACCATTATACAACCCATAGCTACCAGTGATGAAGTTCCCATACCGTATTCTTCAGCACCCATCATAGCTGCTATTACCACATCTCTTCCTGTTTTTAATCCTCCATCAGTTCTTAAGGTAACATTATGCCTTAAATTATTTAAAGTTAAAATTTGATTAGCTTCAGTTAAACCCATCTCCCATGGTATTCCGGCATATTTTATACTTGTTTGAGGACTAGCGCCGGTACCTCCCGAATGACCTGATATTAATATTATGTCTGCTTTTGCTTTTGCCACACCGGCCGCGATAGTACCTATACCTGTTGATGCTACAAGCTTAACTCCTACCCTTGCTTTTGGATTTATTTGCTTTAAATCATAAATTAATTGAGCCAAATCCTCTATTGAATAAATATCATGGTGCGGCGGAGGAGAAATTAAAGTAACTCCTGGTGTAGAGTGCCTAAGTCTAGCTATTTCCTCTGTAACTTTAAATCCTGGAAGCTGACCACCTTCCCCTGGTTTAGCTCCTTGAGCAATTTTTATTTCTATTTCGTTTGCATTATTTAAATAATCAACAGTTACACCAAATCTAGCCGAAGCAATCTGTTTAACTCTAGAATTCGCGCTATCACCATTTGGAAGAATTTTAAATCTGTTGGCATCTTCACCTCCTTCTCCGCTACAAGATGCTCCCTTAATCCTATTCATACCCTTAGCTAATGTTTCATGTGCCTCTGCAGATAAAGCTCCATGGGACATGCTTCCACTGCCAAATCTTTTTAAAATATCCTCTAGTGGCTCAACGTCATCCAAACTTATCTCATTTTTTGATTTTTTAAATTCTAAAAGGTCCCTTATATTGATTGGTGGCAAATTATGTATACCTGCAGAATATTTTTTATATTGTTCATAAGACCCACTCCCTACAGCACTTTGAAGCAGATGAATAAGTCTCCCTTGGTATTGATGATCTTCACCACTTTTTCTATATCTATAGAGACCTCCAATAGGTAAGGTAAACACATTTTTCGAATTAAATTTTACGTGAAGTTCTTTAATTTTTTTCTCAATACCAATAACACCTATTCCTGAAATTCTAGATGACATGCCTGGAAAATAATCAGATACAATTGCTCTACTTAATCCAACAGCTTCAAAATTACAACCTCCTCTGTAAGAGCTAATTACAGATATTCCCATTTTTGACATAATTTTTAATAATCCAGCATCAATAGATTTTTTAAACTTTTGAACACAATTTTCGAAATTGGATTTACCAAATAATTTTTTTTCATATCTATGATAAATACTATCTATAGCTAAGTATGGGTTTACAGTAGTTGCTCCAACTCCTATTAGAACAGCAAAAGAGTGTGTGTCTAGAGCATCTGAACATTCAACATTTAAAGAACAATAACCTCTTAAACCTTGCTTAACTAAATAAGAATGAATCGCTCCAACAGTTAAAATACTCGGAATACTAGCTCTTTGATTAGTAATACTTTTATCTGATAATATTAAGCAAGTACTCCCCTCTCTCACAGAAGTTTCTGCTTCTTCTCTTATTGCCTCAAGCCTCTCTTTTAGTGAAGAGGAAATATCAAATGTGCAGTCAATAATTTTTGTTTTTTTTGAAAAAAATTTTTTAAATTTCTTAAATTGAGAATTTGTAAGCACTGGACTATCCAATACAAAAATATTTTCTTCGGTTAAATTATCAAAATCTAAAATATTACCTAGATTTCCGAATCTAGTTTTTAAACTCATAACTTTATTTTCTCGCAAAGAGTCAATAGGTGGATTTGTTACTTGACTGAAATTTTGTCTGAAATAGTGAGAAACTGGTCTAAAATGACTTGAAAGAACAGCAACTGGAGTATCATCACCCATTGAACCTGAAGCTTCTTTGCCCTCTTCTGCCATTGGATGCAAAATTAATTCTAAATCTTCTACACTTAGTCCAGATAGATATTGTCTTCTTCTTAATTCTTCACCAGTAAAAATTGGTTTCTCACTTTCGTCGGAAATCTTTTTTTCTAAATCGATTATTTGTTTACTGTATTTTTTGTAATCTTTTGCCAATAAATCTTTAATTGCTTTATCTTTAAATAATTTGCCTTTTTTTAAATCAATTGCAATAATTTGTCCTGGACCTAGTTTTCCCTTTTCAATTATCTTTTCTTCAGGAATTTTTATCATGCCGGTTTCTGAACCTGCAAAAAATAAATCATCAGAGGTTATTGTGTATCTAAGAGGTCTTAAGCCATTTCTATCTGATGAAGCTAAAACCCATTTTGCATCAGTTGCACATATAGCTGCTGGACCATCCCAAGGTTCTATTGTGCTATTTAAAAAATTGAAAAGGTCTTGGTGATTTTTTGGCACTGTTTTGCTTCGTTTGGACCACGCATCAGGTATCATCATTAGTTTTATCAAAGGAGCTAATTTTCCTGAGTGGACTAGTAATTCAAAGACGTTGTCTAAAGCTCCGGAATCTGATGTGCTCCTAATCACAGGTTTAAGATCTTTTAAATTTTTGAATAAAGAGCTTGACATATCTTGCTCGTGGATTTTCATCCAATTAATATTACCCTTAAGAGTGTTAATCTCTCCGTTATGAGCCAATGTTCTAAAAGGTTGAGCCAAATCCCAACTCGGAAACGTATTTGTAGAATATCTTTGATGAAACACAGCGAATCTTGATGTTAATTTCTCATCGTTTAAGTCTGGATAAAACTCTGAAAGCATTTCAGCTAAAAACATACCTTTATAAACAATTGACCTTGAACTAAATGAGCAAATATAAAATTCCTTTAATTGATCTTCTCTTGCTACTTTCTCTATCTTCTTTCTTGTCTCAAAAAGATCTCTTTCAAGATCATTAGTTTTTAAGTGTTCATTTTTCTTAAACATAACCTGTGCTATTTCAGGCCTGCTTTGGTCGGCTGTTTTTCCAAGAACACTTGGATTTATTGGAACTTGTCTCCATCCATAAATATAATAATTATTTTCTAATAGTGCCGACTCTATTATTTCTCTACACTTTTCTTGATCAGAATAGTTAGTTCTTGGTAGAAAAATCATGCCAACACATATTCTTTTGTCATCATCTGGTGTGTGACCGGTTGCAAATATTTTATCTTTAAAAAAATCAGGTGCTATTTCTATTTGAATTCCAGCTCCATCACCAGACTTGCCATCAGCATCTACGGCCCCTCTGTGCCAAATTGCTTTTAACGCTTGAATTCCGTATTCTACAACTCTTCTAGATTTCTTTCCATTAGTAGAAGCTATCAACCCAACGCCACATGCATCATGCTCCATTTCTTTTTTATAATTAAAAGTTTTTTCTAAAAGAGATTTATTTTTTTTGTATTTATTCATTAAGCAGCTGCATCTGATTTATCTTTACCGATTAAGGATTGTAAATATTTTTCAATTTGTATCGCTGCATCACGTCCATCTCTTATGGCCCATACGACCAAAGAAGCCCCCCTAACTATATCGCCTGCACCAAATACTCCGTCTAAGTTCGTTTGCATGGTTTTAAGGTCAATTTTTATTGTTCCCCACTGAGAAACTGCTAATTCTTTTGCATTAAATAACTTAGGTAGATTTTCTGGATCAAAACCCAAAGATTTTATAACTAAGTCTGCTTTTACATTATATTCCGTACCAATTTCAATTTCAGGTCTTCTTCTACCTGAAGAGTCTGGTTCTCCAAGTTTCATTTTATTTACTTCTACAGCTTCAACTTTTGTGCTGCCAATAAAACTCTTTGGACTAGTTAACCAAACAAACTCTACACCCTCCTCGATTGCATTGCCAACCTCTCTTGCAGATCCAGGCATATTTTCTCTATCTCTGCGATATAAACATTTTACAGACTTTGCTTTTTGTCTTACTGAGGTTCTAACACAATCCATCGCAGTGTCGCCACCTCCTATAACAACTACGTCTTTTCCTTCAGCATTAAGAGTGCCATCATCAAATAAAGTTACTTTATCACCTAGTCCTTTTCTATTAGAGGCAGTTAAGAAATCCATCGCTGGAAATATATTATTTAAGTTATGTCCTGGAATATTTATTTCTCTAGCTTTATATACACCAGTTGCAATTAAAATTGCATCATGTTTTTCTTTTAGTTCATATAAACTTTTATCTTTTCCTACTTCGAAGTTTTGAACAAATTTAATACCACTTTCTTTTAAAAGTTTTGTTCTTCTTTCAACAACAAACTTTTCAAGTTTAAAATTTGGTATCCCATAGATTAATAATCCACCTGGTCTGTCGTATCTATCGTATATTGTTACTTGATACCCTGATTTTCTCAACTCTTCTGCGCAAGCCAGTCCAGCCGGTCCTGCACCTATAATGCCAATTGATTGTTTTAGTTCTCTCTTAACTTTGATTGGTTTAACCCATCCCTTTTCCCAAGCCGTGTCATTTATATACTTCTCTACTGATCCAATAGTAACTGTTCCATGACCTGACTGCTCAATAACACAATTGCCTTCGCATAGTCTGTCTTGGGGACAAATTCTTCCACAAACTTCAGGCATATTATTTGTGCTTTGTGAAATTTCATAAGCTTCTTTTAATCTTCCTTCAGCGGTTAACTTCAGCCAATCGGGTATATTATTACTTAGTGGACAGTGAACCTGACAAAAAGGGACACCACATTGAGAACATCTACTCGATTGCTCTTTTGCTTTGTCTGTAATAAATTCGTCGTATATTTCTTTGAAATCACCTTTTCTTTTAACGGTGCTTCTCTTAACAGGCGTTTCCTGTTTTACATCAACAAATTTAAGCATTTTTTTTGACATAAGTAGGTTTATTAATTAATTATCATTTAAATTAATACTTTTTTAAGGTCAATATTAGTTACCTAATATTTATAAATCCAATGTTTTTGGTGTTATTTTATGCATACCTGCTATGCATTTACAAAAGTCATGAAAAAAACAACCTTAATTTTTAATTTAAAAGAATGCTAGAAGTATTTCTTTTATCTTTAATTCAAGGCATAACAGAGTTTTTGCCAATAAGTTCTTCTTCTCATTTGATAATAGTTTCAGAATTTATAGATTTTAAAAATAAAAGTTTAGCTATTGATGTCAGCTTACACATTGGATCGTTTTTAGCTGTAGTATCATATTTTTATAAAGAAATTTTCAGTTTTTTTAAAAATAAAGATTTTTTTTTTAAAATTATTATTTCTTCAATTCCAGTGATAGTTGTAGGTTTTTTCTTAGCAAAACTAAATTTAATAGACAAGCTTAGAACAATAGAGATAATTGGATGGACAACAATAATTTTCGCTATTTTGCTCTATATAAGTGACAAATTCAAACTAGAAAAAAATGTGGAAAAAAATTTCACCTACAAATCAGCAATTTTAATTGGATTTTTTCAAATATTATCTTTGATTCCAGGGGTTAGTAGATCAGGTATAACAATAACTGCGGGTAGATTTTTAAATTTCAAAAGATACGACGCATCAAAAATATCATTCCTACTTTCAATACCAACACTCGCAGCTGTTTCAATTTACGGAATTAATAATCTTTTAACGGCAGATAATTTTTCATTTACAAACTTAAATATAATTTCTATTATTTTTTCTTTCATTTTCTCCTATCTTACTATTAGGTTCTTTTTAAATTATATTAAAAAATCAAGTTTAAATCTTTTTGTGTTATATAGATTAATTTTAGGGACGGCTTTAATAACGATTTCTTACTTATAAAATAAAAGTAAATCCTAATAAAATTATAAATACGACTATAAAAAAAACTATTACTGATTTTTGTAATGACATATAAAATTCTATTTTTTTAAATTTAACAAATTCTTCTCTATAAAACAATAAATTAGAGTAAAAAGATATTTTGATCTCAATTCTTTGATTTTAAATTTAGATTTACCTTTAATGCGACCCATCCAATTTATAGATATTACCTTATACTTGTAGTTTCTTGATATTATTTTCAATGGTATTTCTAAAAATATATTAAAACTTTCAGAAATTAGAGGCATAATTTCTAATAAAACATTTCTCCTATAAATTTTGAATGCATTTGTATAGTCATTATATTTATTCCAGAAAATTATTCTTACAAATGAGTTAAAAATTCTATTTAAGATTAATTTCTGTAGCGGATAATTTAAGACTTTTGAATTTTTCATAAATCTCGATCCAAGAATTGCATCATATCCTTCTGAGCTTATAATATCGTGATATTTAATTAAATCATTAATATCATCAGATCTATCAGCCATCATAATTGAAACAAATTCTGCTTTTGACTCTACTATTCCCAAATTTATAGCTCCTCCCAAACCCTTTTTTTTATTTTCAAAAACTTTGAACTTATTATTTTTTTCACTTAATTTCTTTGCCTTTTCAAAAGTATCATCCTCGCTAAAATCATTAATTATAAGAACCTCATAATCTACCTTTTTTAGATTTTGAGTAAAATAATTAAAAACTTCATCTAAGTTTTCTGATTCGTTTCTAACTGGTACTATTATTGAAAGCATAAGTTTGTTTATTTTTTTCTATTAGTAAGATATTTATTTTACAATGAAAATACTAATTACAGGCGGTTGCGGATTTGTTGGTTCAAATATTGCTATTTTTTTAAAAAAAAAATTAAAAAATACCGTTATTTCCAGTTTAGATAATCTGTCTAGAACTGGGTCAGAATTAAATAAAAAAAGATTGAAAAAATACAAAATTAAAAATTATAATTATAATATTGAGAACTCAAAAAAAATTAATTCGTTACCAAAATTTAACCTAGTAATTGATTGTTGTGCTGA
>MDSW01101387.1_pt1 | contig 11374 bp, 6 predicted proteins | sample 811171 | NCBI WGS metagenome assembly MDSW01 (sample SAMN05326641, study PRJNA326480) | marine metagenome | isolation source: seawater | place: Atlantic Ocean: North West | collected 2012
AATTTTGTTTAAGAAGGCTCTAGAAAGAACGCATAAACCGGTATTCCTTACTTCGGCCTGCCTGATAATCCTCTTCAGCGCGTACGGAGGGGCATTTAGTGACCACGCTGCCGCTACATTCGCAAGCATTCAATCCTGGTTGGTCACTTATATGGGTTGGTTTTATATGGGTGTCGTGGCGCTTTTTTTTATATGGATTATTTACCTTGCGTGCAGCAAGTATGCTCATATCAAACTAGGGCCTGACGACTCTTCTCCTGACTATTCATACGGTAGCTGGTTTGCCATGCTCTTTAGTGCCGGTATGGGTATTGGATTACTGTTTTTTGGAGTAGCAGAACCGATAACTCATTTCAATTCTCCGCCTGTCGGTGAAGGGAATACCGTAGAAGCAGCTCAAAATGCAATGTTATTTACTTATTTCCATTGGGGCTTGCAAGCCTGGACTACTTATATCGTGGTTGGTTTATCCCTCGCTTATTTCTCTTTTAGGCACGGATTACCCCTAACCATGCGGTCTGCGCTCTACCCTATCATCGGAGAGAGAGTTCACGGAAGAATAGGACACTCCGTCGATGTTTTTTCAGTTCTTGGAACAATGTTCGGGGTGGCTACCTCATTGGGTATCGGCGCCTTGCAGATAAATGCAGGGCTCAATTACCTGTTTCAGGTCAACATATCTGAAATTACTCAGGTGCTGATCATATCTGTGATAACCGGCTTTGCGACTATTTCTGTTGTCTCTGGCCTTGATGCGGGCATCCGCAGAATTAGCGAGCTGAACATTGTGCTAGCAATTTTGTTACTCGCTTTTGTTTTACTTGCGGGACCCACAGCCGGACTTTTGGGTAGTTTTATCCAGAACATAGGCAATTATCTGAGCAACATGACATCCCTTACTTTTAACCTTTATGCCTACCAGCCAAATGAATGGATGGGAGAGTGGACCTTGTTTTATTGGGCCTGGTGGATCTCATGGTCACCGTTCGTAGGGATTTTCATAGCAAGAATTTCTAAGGGACGCACCATTCGAGAATTTATTTTGGGGGTATTATTAGTCCCGACAGGCTTTACTTTTCTATGGCTCAGTATCTTTGGGAATTCTGCCTTGTTTATTGAATTAGGTGGTGACGGAGGTGCGATTTCAGCCGCAACGTTGAACCAGATGCCTACGGCCCTTTTTGTACTTTTAGAACAGTTGCCTTGGACGACGATCGTCTCTATGGTCGCTGTTTTATTGATAGTAACTTTCTTTGTAACATCCTCCGACTCAGGTTCTTTGGTGATTGATACCATAACTTCGGGTGATAATAAGGACTCAGCAACATGGCAGCGATTATTTTGGGCAGTCTCTCAAGGCATTGTTGCGTCTGTGCTTCTTGTTGGCGGTGGCTTAGCGGCGCTGCAAGCGGCAACACTGAGCAGCGCGCTGCCTATCGCATTTATTATGATCTTGATGTGCTTGGGACTAGCCCGGAAACTCAAAACGGAAGATGTATAATAGATAACGCGAAGATTAGAATATTTTCTAAGTTGCTAATAATTTATGAGGCAACAACCTATAAGGCTTAAGGTCTCGATATAGCTTGATCCCCATCGCAAAAGTTACATTAACATTGTCGTTGATATGCATTCCTAAAAGAAAAGAACTGTTAGTAACACCAATAGGGGCAGAACGAGATTATTGTTGCTAGTAGTTTTTCCAAAATATCTTTGGTGTCTCTTTTAATCTAATTATTCCAACTCTACTGCGAGTTAAAAGTACTCGGATAGTCAGCCGCATCTGCTGGTTGCCCAAAACAACACCCGCCGCCATTGTAGCCGCCCCCCTGAAAGCCGAAGTCTATGTTTCGTTTCAGTGCTTTTAATTGACTGACAGACCTACAGAACTTTGGTTGCTGTCGATACCTAGCCCATTGAAACTGCTGACGACCCCCAGGAACCCGTGGCGCATCCTTAATTTCTTCTCGGAAAGAAACTGCGCCAGAAAATATTCGCCAGCCATCAACCACCTCACGGCAAATTATTTGCTCATCCAACGACGAAGAGGCGTTATAAGACGCGAGTTCGGTGTGGTTCATTTCTTCGAAGGCCGGCCTAACCTCGTTTATACAAGAAACTAGACCAGTCATTCCAGTCAACATCAATAAGCAGCGATTAATCAGCTTCATACAGATCCAAGGTCGTGGCAACAGGACAGGGACTCCGTTTAACGGTCGAGACTCAAAGTTTTTTAACCATGAAGCGAATCTAGTATAGCAACCTGTATATTGCAAGTAATTAGATTTGGAGTACACTTATCAGTCTCACGATCTTCGACTGATCTAACTATGACAGCGATAGATTCAAAGCCCTGGAAATTCGGTTACCTGAACAGTGCCGATCTGCAGGCATTCGAAATCCGGGCGACGTGCTAGTGACAGACCAGGTGAATTACATGCAGCATTTTATCCATTACTTCTTATTGAGTTTTTTATTTGGCGCCGGCGCGACAGTCGCGGACGTCGAATTTCATAAGGATGTGATGCCCCTCATTAACGCTAAATGTGTGACCTGTCACGCAGTCGATGGGGTTTCATTCTCATTCGAAGATCCGGACGAAACTTACAATTACAGGATGGCGATCGCGCTGGCCGTGCAAGAGGGCAGAATGCCGCCATGGCTCGCTGAACCCGGTCACCAGAGCTATGTTGACGATTATTCTTTGAGTACCACTGAAAAATCACTGATTGCGGAGTGGGCGGCGGCGGAGTATCCACGTTCTGGTTCGGCGCCCATCTCAACAGTAGTTACCGGGGCCAGGGAATTCGAAGCTGATTGGTCAGTTAATATTTTGGCGGATGGCCCGTACTTGCCTGATCAGGACAACGTAGACGACTACCGATGCTTCATCGTTGACTGGCCGTATGACACCGAAAATTACATCACGGGCTTTATGGCAGAGCCTGGCAACACGAGGGTGGCGCATCATATTGTTATGTGGATGATTTCTCCAGGATCGGTCGAGCTGGTGAAGACACTGAGCGAAGAGGAAGAGGGACAGGGTCACCAGTGTTTCAGTGGACCATTACCCGATTCTGCCGTTGAGAATGAAGTTCGACAGCGGGCTGAAGAGCGCTTTCCGGGCGGGCTGAACAAGTATTTAAGCGATAATTTTTGGCTGTCACACTGGGCGCCTGGTATGTACGGCATCGACTTCCCACAAGACACCGGCATTTTAATGAAACCAGGTTCAGCAGTTGTTGTGCAGATGCATTACTACACCGCATTCGCGCCCGGCGAGACAGATGAAGCCACGACGATGCATTTTAAACTGGCGGATACGGTTGAGAAACCGTCTATTAACTATCCGCTATCACAAGACAGCTGGTTGTTTAGTAAAGACAACAACTCGATGCAGATTCAACCGCACACCAGCAATACGTTTGAATTTGGTATCCGATTCAACAATATTGCCAGGTACATGTCGTCATTTTTGGATATCGATCTTGAGGAAATCTCCGCTGTCGAATTGCAATCCGCTAACATTCACATGCATTCCTACGGTGCGTCAGGCGTTGCGAGCCTCTTGGATGAGAACGGCCAAAAGGAAACGCTTCTTAACATACCGCGCTGGGATCACGGGTGGCAGCGTGACTTCATGTTTACTGAAGGCAAGTTGATAAGCAGGTCGAAGTTCGAAGACACCCGTCTTGTCGTCGAATGCACTTTCAGAAACGACACGGACAGAGTGGTATTCGGCGGATACGGATCGGATGAGGAAATGTGCTTCAACTTCTCATACATGTCGGTTATTCGTGGCAAAGCGGAACCGAGTAGCCAGTAGAGGATGATATTTCCCAAAACTTCTGAATTTTTACTCTGATCAATTGTCTTTAAAGATTAATCAAGCAGAGTAGATTTGGAATGTGGCAATAAATTGCCGCCCCAACTCACCGAGGTATCCCCCATCACCAATACCAACTCGCCACCAGACTCGATCGCGCTGTGTTCGATCCATGCCTGCTCCAACGTCTCGCCGTTTAATCTGGCCGATTGAATGATCTGGTTCGCATCAGAGAGGTTTTCTGTTGAGATGCGAAACTTGTTGCCGTTCTCTAGATGGAACGTGGTTGATTCAAAGTAAGGTGTACTGATCAAGTAATAGGATTGTCCAGCATTTGGGAAAAGCCCCATCATGTGAAAAGCTAGCCACGAGGACATGGCGCCAGAATCATCGTTACCGGGGATGCCAGCTTTCGAAGCGTTGAAGTTAGCATCCACAATTGCATGTATGCGTGTTGAACTCAAATCCGGCCTGCCTAACCAATGGTATAGGTTCGGAGAGAGAAATGAAGGTTCGTTACCCACGTTATAAAAGCCTCTTTCGAATAGAGAATTCAGCCTTCGCAGGAACGCGTCGTCACCCCCCGACATCTCGATCAGGCGCGAAACATCGTGCGGCACATAAAGTGAATATTCCCAAGAGCTGCCTTCATAGAAAAAACCACACCACCAGCACACACAGCGAGGCCAGTCTCGGGCCAGTGGATGATAATCAATACTCTCATCAGGCGAATCGGGTAGATTACAATAAATTGTTTCTACCCAACTACCATCAGCATTGCGTGGCATGATAAACCCGCGCGATCCATTATCCTCAACGTCTCGCCATAGGTTCTGCCAGTTGTCCGACTGACTCAAGTAATGCTGATAAGTTTCTTCTTTTCCTAACCCCTCAGCAACCGAAGCAAGCACAAAGTCATTGTAGGCGTATTCCATCGTACGGGTGCCGCTACGAGGATAGCGCTGAGACACATACCCAAGTGTATTATAATCCGGCAGACCACCGCGTCCCTCCTGCTCTTCCAGATTCCCAGGAGGAATTGTGGCATCTTTAAGCATCGCCTCTAGTGCCAGTTCGTAATCAATCCCCTCCAACCCTTTTTCATATGCGTCAGCAATAACAACCGCAGTATTAGATCCGCCCTGCGTGCGGCCATTGCTATTTCCACTCCGTGCATCAGGCATGTAATCGTCATACCGATAAATGTTTAGTAGCGAATTGATAATCTCTGCCTGTTTACTTGGAGAGATTAGGGTCAGTAATGGTGATGAAGTCCGATAGGTGTCCCAGATTGCATAATAATCGTCATAGTAAGGGGTCGCAGTGAAATAAGGATTCTCTCCGCTGCGATCCACGGGCATCAGCATAGTATGGTAAAGCGCCGTATAGAACATAGTCTTCTGATCTTCAGGCGCCGATGCATCGGGTTCAATACGGCTAATTAGGCTCTCCCATTTCGCCCTCGTCTCCTGCACAACCCTATCAAAACTCCAGTGCGGAATTTCACGATCAAGGTTCGCTTTAGCTTTACCGACACTGACAAACGAAAGCCCTATCTTGAGTTTAACCTTAGCATTTTCATGATCCTCTAATTTACAGATAACTCCAGTTCGGTCTCCGCTATCATACTGACTGATCTGATCGGTAAATAATTCGCCATCCTTATAGGTAACAAAAGACGTGCACGGCTGATCGAACTCAGCATGGTAATAAACGGTATATGCTTTACCCACATTCCAACCACCACGTATACGGGTATAGCCTCTTACCTCGGTTGATGAAATCACCTCCACCTCCGAGCCAACGAATTGCTGAGCTTCACGAACGTCAGGGACATCCAACTCTCCGAGAAAAAATCCTCCATCAATTTTGATGGCGTTTTCCATATTGCTGGTAAAGGTGTATTGATGGAACGCGACACGGTCAGACGCAGTAAGTTCAGCCGCAATATTCCACCTGCCGAGCTCGGCACTGAAATAGCCGGCACTGGCTTGCTCATTTGACAAGCTTGAGGTTTGGCTGAGGGATTCAAAGTCTCCCGAGTAGGGCATCACGGAAATGTTGCCGTACTTGGCTCCACCACCAGTCCCACTTACATGAATTTGACTGATTCCAAGTAGGGGCAGATCCATCCCTGAGCGATAACCACTATTCGCTCGCAAGTGGATGTCTGGGCCTGGTTTTGCCATACCAAAGGGTGTTGCCGGCCCGACAAAAACATTCCCCGGCCCCTCTGAACCAATAAAAGGATCGATGTGTTTCGCAAAATCAGTTTGCGGAAACGAAAGTCCGCTCACTAACAGCCACAGACAAGCGCTACTTATTTTTGTTATTTGATCCATTAAGTTAGTTTAATCACTCCAGAAAGATTTGCTGAAAAACCAGATATAGGTATAACAAAGTATAAGCAGAATAAACGCAGTCTTAAATCCCCACAGATCCGTTAACAACCCATACAAGGGAGGCACGAATGCACCGCCGGCGATAGCGGTACAAAGAATACCAGAGCCCTGCGGCTTTGCCTCTCCTAAGTCTTCGATAGAGATCGCAAAGATCGTTGGAAACATAATCGAGTTGAACAACCCCACCGCAAGAATTGCCCACATGGAAACAAAGCCCGATGTAAGCATTGATAAACCGATAAAGCATACGGCCAGCAAAGCAAAAAAACTGAGAATGCGATTAGGCGAAAAGACTCCTGTAAGATAGGTGCCAGCAAACCGCCCCACCATTGCCCCACCCCAATAAAACATAACAAAGGATGCCACCACGCCGTTATCATCGATATCACTTAGTGCATTCGGTTGTATTTGGTTTGCAATTGTAGACATAGATCCACTGGTACGAATACGCTCGGCCAGATCCATATCGATGAAGTAATTAATTAGGTAACTGCCAATTGACACCTCTGCGCCCACATACACAAATATACCTAGAGCCCCAAACATTAACTTTCGATCCTTAAAGACCTTGGTATAGGTGACGCCTACTGCAGTATTTAAAACTGCCGGTAGCCGACTAAATAAAACCAGGGTCGCCAGTGAAAATAACAGTAGAGACAAAACAAGGAAGGGTATCTGCACAGCTGAGGCTTCCCCCGCGAAATAAGCAGTCCGTTCAAGCCCTTCCAAAGTTGCGATTTCATCAGATGGCAGAATACTATCGCTAAGAATAAATATAGCGCCCAACGCAGGCGCAATAGTTGTGCCCAACGAGTTAAATGCCTGAGCAAGATTCAGACGACTCGATGCAAGTCTCGGATCGCCCAAAACCGTCACGAATGGATTAGCGGCTACCTGAAGCAAACACATACCAGCGGCGAGAATAAAATATGCAAGCAGAAATAACTGATAAAGTCTCATGGACGCTGCCGGTAAAAATAACAAACAACCCAGGCCCATAACCCCCAGACCCACGATAATTCCAAACTTATAACCGATGCGTTGCAGAAGCGCTCCGGCAGGAATTGAGATAAGGCCATAAGCAATAAAGAAGGCAAATTGCACTAGCCCAGCCTGGAAATAGGTAAGCTCAAATACCTCTCGGAGACGTGGAATGAGCGAATCTACCAGGACCGTGATCAAGCCCCACATAAAGAACAGCGAGGTTAATAGGTAAAACGCTCCGCGAAAATTCGTTGTCATGATAATGTTCTTTGCCTTTATGGGTAACGGCTATTATTACAAAAATCGACTACCCCAAATAAAAAAGCCCCGCTGACGCGAGGCTTTTTTATTCTTGGTAAAAAACGCTTCCTGCGTGACGTTATAACCAGTTATACATAACAACACCCGCCACCGCTGTACAGATAAGAAAATAAGGCACAGCCATGTATACCATCTTCACATACCCCAGCCTAATTCGCGGTGCGATTCCTGACATTAGAAGAAATAGAAACGCAGCTTGTCCATTAGGTGTTGACATACTAGGAATTCCAGTTCCCATGACAACCGCAACAGATTGGGCCTCATACAACTCTCGTGTCAAAACCCCTTGCTCAAATAACGGCGTGATCTGATCCATATAGATCGTGGCCACAAATACATTGTCACTAATCGCAGACAACAGACCGTTCGTTAGGAATACCATAAACACCTGCATGCCACCTTCCATACCCAATACCCAAGTCATGACTGGGGTAAACATCTCTTGGTCGTTAATCATTGCTACGATGACGTAGAAGACGACGAGAAGTGAGGCAAATGGAAGGCCGTCAACGAAAGCTTGTCCAAGCTTGTGTTCATCAGTTTGGCCTAGCATAGCGGAGGCTAGCACGATTACTCCAAGACCGATCAGGCCGATCTCAGCCAAGTGCAGCGAAAGCGCTAAAATCATAAGAATCGAAACAACGACTTGAATCTTGATAACCAAGCGATCAGCGTCAGTTTCTGTTTCCGCAATTCTGGCATTCTCTTCAGCCAAGACTGTACGTACGTTTTCTGGTAGTTCAGCGCCATAACCGAAGAACTTGCCAAACGGACGGATTTTCTCAAGCAGAAAGCACATAAGAAGACCGGCAATGAGTGTCGGCATAGTGGCAGGTGCAACTTTTCCAGCGAAGGTAAGAAAATCCCAGCCAGCCTGGTTACCAATAACTATATTCTCGGGCTCGCCCACCAAAGTACAAACGCCTCCGATCGCAGTAGCCACCGCGCCGTGCATTAACAAACCACGCAGAAAAGCACGGAAGCCTTCTAGATCTTCAAGATGCTTTTCCTCTATATGTGCATCGCTGGAAGGTAAGCCTGGCTCCTGCCCCATCTTAGTGATTACCTTCTCGTAAACCACATAGAAGGTTGTCGCAAGAGCGATGAGAACGGCGAGGATAGTTAAGGCGTCAAGAAAAGCAGACATTACGGCAACCACCACCACAGTGACAAAGTTCATGACGACTCTAGATTGGATCCCTAACAACACCTTATTTATAAATTTGAATAGCATTTCCCTGAGAAAGTGCACCCCAGCCACCATAAAGATAACGAGGAGAATAACCGGCAAACCATGCACTACCTCTTCATAAACGTGGTGACTATCCGTCAGACCCATTGCTACAACTTGCAGCCCAAGTAAACCGCCAGGCTGTAGTGGAAAACATTTCAGTGCCATTGCTAGAGTGAATATGAATTCAGCTAGAATGATCCAAGAAGTAACAAGCGGCCCCAAGATAAAGTAAGCCGGCACATTCAGTACTAGCGCGGCTATAACCGCCTGCTTATACCAGAGTGGCGTTGGGCCAAGAAACATGTCCATAAACGAACCAGAATTATGAGTTGCAGTTGCAGTTGACATCGATTGCTTCCTTAAATTGCATTTTGTCCGAGCGCGATCGCGCGCCGAATCTGTAGTAACTTGAAGGCTCTCTTCCTCTTGCTCCGATCAAATACAGGAAAGCCTCAACATAGAACGCTAATACTAGACCCAATATTTAGATCGGACGGCCTAGGCTGAGCGAAACTTCACGCATGCTACCTCAGTATGGCAACATTTTCAGCCAATTTTGGCGCCTGCAGGGGATTTTAAGGCCGCCATCACCGTTTTATGGCATCTATGTCAAGTTCTGCGCCAATTGAGTCATCGTTTTAATAAAAATAACAGAGGATTTTGAGAGACCACTATGACCCCTGAGTCCCTTATTTTTTGATACGATAGGCCCGGGTAATGGAGACGAAGGAAAGGTCAATCATGAAAAAAAATAAAAACAGATCGAACCTATATTTATCGCCCGTGAAGAGGCGCGAATTCTTGCGGAAAACCGCGGGCGGCATGGCTGGGGCATGGCTTTCTACCTGGCCATGGCAAAAGCTTGCAGCGCAGCAGGATTTAAATCCGGCAGAAGAAGACTGGGATTCTGGGATTGTCCGGCACTTGTTGCCAGCAGTTAACGAATCAAAGATGTTGATAAAGGCATCTTTCTCCCGAGCGCTGACTAAAGCACCGCGATTGAATATTCAGAGTGGCAGCGAAAAAAAAGCAGTTGACGGTTTTTTAAACGATACCACGGGCATATTCTGGCAGTTTTATGCAGCTGAATTGCGTCCCGATACGGAATACGAGTTATCTCTTCAGGATGGCGACGGAAATTCACTGTGTGAGCCATGGCCTTTATCGACTTTCCCAACACCTCAACAAAACTCAGAACAAGTTAGGATTTTGTTTTATACCTGTGCCGGCGGACGAGAGGGCGAGTACTTCGGAATTGGAGATCGGCGGAACAATCTTCCGATTGCTATACGTCAAAGACTACTGAGAAGGGGCTTATCATTCGGGCCACAGGCCGCCGTAGCTAATGGAGATCACATATACTGGGATCTCCACACCTGGCAAGGCCCCCAGGCAGGTGAATTAAGTCCCCAAGGTCGACAATCAAATTTTGATTTTGCAGCGCGGGTCATGGGTGGAAGCAATGAAGACGCCATGAAACTTGCAGCTGGCCCTCAAATAGTTCCTCTTTACGGCGCTGCGTTTAGGTCTACACCCGTGTATTTTCTTCAAGATGATCACGATCACTGGGAAAATGATTCTCCGCTAACCTATCCAGTTCCCTGGTTTCAATTACAACTGGCCAGAACCACTCAACAACTTTATTACCCAGAGTTTCTTCCTGATGTAACCCGATCAACCGGACTTCCTTACTCCACAAGTTCAGCTCGTGGAGAACTTTCTGAGAGCTTCGGAACCCTCCGTTATGGACAATTATTAGAAGTATTGCTTTACGATGTCCGCCGCACGTTGAATGTTGGTGCGCTTAATTCGGTCTTTCTTGATAGTAACGTCGAGGATTGGCTCACTCATAGGACCGCATCAAAGGATACTAGGCACCTTGTTCATGTTCCCTCCAACCCTCCCGGCTGGACAGCCGGAAAATGGGGAGAATGGTACCCGGATGTATTGCACCCAGAAACGGGTCAATTAACTACTCAAATCCCCAAGCCACATTGGAAACAGGGATGGTTAAATCAGCACGACCGAATCATGCAATCTCTGGCCGACATGAAACATCGAAATCCTTTAGTGATCGCTGGAGACCTTCACGCGACGGGTGTAGGTACGATGCATGCCGCCGGCAATCGAAACTTTAGCGACAACCCCATCACAAACATCCTTTGTGGTCCTGTTAGTACTGCAGAGTGGGGGTTCCCATCGAATGTTCGCGGGGTACGCGCAGCCCCGTCACAGTATTTAGATTTTCAAGAGCAAGTCCCACCGTTTGAGCAACATGGCTTTACTATCGTAGATTTTGAGCAAGACCGAATTACTGCGAAGCTCTTTAAATGGGATGTAAACAGCCAGTCGGTAGACGCCATTGATACGCTTGAGCCTTATTATACGGTCGACCTTGATCGACCTTGATTCTTAGGAATTTAATTACGGGCACAGGTACTTTCAGCTTATCCGGAAGAAACCAGCTATCACGCAGAAATGTGAATCGTTTTTAATACAGTTCTAGCCAGGCCTTCATCATATTGCTGACCTTTTCAGGCACTGCATGGTGAGGCCAATGGCTGACACCAGGAATGGTGACAAGAGTCCAATCCGACGCCAAAAAGT
>MDSW01219609.1_pt1 | contig 11374 bp, 15 predicted proteins | sample 811171 | NCBI WGS metagenome assembly MDSW01 (sample SAMN05326641, study PRJNA326480) | marine metagenome | isolation source: seawater | place: Atlantic Ocean: North West | collected 2012
CTATGTTTTTGCAGAATTTCTGGCAAGATTACTTTGTAGCTTTAATTATTACAACTTTACCTGCTTTAGTTCTTTTACTCTTATTTTTTTTTCGAGATAAAATTAAAGAACCTTTTTCTATGGTCATTTCAACATTTGCTATGGCTTTTATCATTACACTACCATTAGATTTTTTTATTCAAATAGTAGATCCATTATTATTAGCACTTTTTGACAATCAATTTTATTATTCTTTCCAAGCATTTTTTAGAGCTGCTTTTCTTGAAGAATTTCTTAAATTTTCAGTATTATATTATTATGTTTCTAGACATCATGAGTTTGATGAATTTGTTGATGGTATCGTATACGGCGCAGCAATTGGTTTGGGTTATGCTGTTGCAGAAAATATGGGGTATTTATACTTTTTTAAGACTGATAATTTAACTAATCTTGCTTATTATCGACTTCAACCCATGATTGTTCATATAATATTTGGAATTACTATGGGGATTCTTTTCTCTAAATCTGCCTTTCAAATTATTAAAAATAATATTGGCATATATTTAGCCCTATTTTTACCAGTTTTTATGCATGGTATTCATAATTATTCCATAAGTGCTAATGAAATACCAAAATTATCAAATATATTTTTTTGGTTTGCTATTATTGCAATATTATATTTTCTATCTTCATTACCATCTTTAAGAAAAATTTACCGGGAAAAGCCTAAAATAATTCTTTCAAATTTTCTTTTTTTAAAAGTATCCACATCAGCATTGCTCTTTTCTATTGTACTTTCTATAGTTTTTGGAATGATCAATTAAATATATGAAATTTATATTTTTTTTATTTAGTTTTTGTTTTTTCTTTTCTTTTGCAGCTAAAAGTGAATCTTATATTTGGGGAGATTTTAATGGATGGGAAGTAGGCGTTAATTCAGGAACAAATTTTGGATGCTATGCTATGTCGCCAAATTATGAAGATGGATCACTTTTGAAGATTGGATATATCAATATGAAAAAAGTTGAGGTCCCTTTTTATTTATATTTAGGAAATCTAAATTGGACTTCTTTTACTTCAGGAGCTTTATATCCAATGCAAATTAATTTTGAGCCCTCAAGCATTCCTTATGATGGTGACGCAATTATAGAAAATACGGGAGGATATAGCTTTCTTTCATTCAAAATTAATGCGGAATTTGTAAAAGAATTTTCACAAAAGGATTCAATTGATTTTTTATATGAAGGAAATTCAGTTGCGTACCTTACCTTAAGAGGAAGTTTTATAGCAATAAAAGAATTAGTTGCTTGTCAGCTTGCTGTAGCTGAGGCTGGGGTAGCAAATACATCATTAAAAGGTTTATTGAAAAAAAAGAGTCCAAGGGATCCTTTCCAAAAATGATAATAAGTGTATAAATTATACCACTTCCTTTTAATTACAACTTTCCTAATAATCACAAAAACTGCTTATAGTATTTCAATTAACAAAATCGAAATATGTAAAGATCTAGACTATAAAGATAAATGGAACTGCTCTAAATTAATTACAAATAATGAATCTATTAATATTACTGGATTAAAAAAAATTATGGTTGTTGCAAACATCAATAATTCTTCTTCTCAAAATGAGTTATTAATATTTAATTTTAAATTTGAGCCTTCAAAAAATAATAATTTTTCAATACCAGATACTCGTAAAACTTCCTCCAATGTAAAAAAACCTTTACCTCAATCAAAAAGATCTAAAACTAATTGTAATAAATGTAGTAATTCTGAAGTTATAATAGAAATCTCAAGTTCACCAACCTACAGAGTTCTTATTTATGATACAATTGATCAAAATGTAAATGTAGGTAATTGGGAATTAGAAATATTTAATAGTAAATATGAAAAACTGTATACACATTCATTAAAACTTATTAAAAAAGACTAAAAGTGCATAATATAATTTTTATTACTTATTTTAATCAATATTAAATTGTTATTGCCATAATTTTGTAAAACTTTTTCAGTTATTAATTTACCTTTTTTTAAAGATTTTGATTTTTCTAACTTTCCTTTTATCCATTTTCCAAAAATCTTAAGATCTTTCTCTGAACTAAAATTTTTATGATAATCTCCACTGGTTATCATATTTATTTTATATCCATCTAATGTATAAACAGTAAATTTACCTTTTGGATATACTGTTTTTCCTGATATTTTTTTTGGTATTGTAAGTTGCACTTCATACCAATCTCGTTTTACATATTTTCCCAATTTTTTATTTAAACGTCCTTTTCCAAAATATAGATTAAGATTTGATGATTTTTGATTATTTATATTTTGTAATAAATTGATTTTAATAATAGATAAATTTTTTTTCATAATTAATTGAATTGTCAAAGCTAATACAATTCAATATTGTCTGCAATTATATTTATGGTTAAAATACCAAAAATTCATCGAACTATAGAATTATTTTGTGGTCCTGGAGGGCTTGGTCTAGGGGCACTTCAAGCAAAAGTTGGTAAATATAAATGCAAACACGTTTATGCTATTGATATAGATGAGTCTTCATGTGAAACTTATGCAAAAAATATTTGTAATGGCAAAAGAGATACTGTTGAAAGAGCAGATCTTAATAAACCCTATTTATACAAAAAATTACCAGACTGTGAGGGTTTACTCTTTGGTTTTCCTTGTAATGATTTTAGTCTTGTGGGTGAAAAAAAGGGTCTTAGCGGCAAATATGGTGGTTTATACAAAGCAGGAGTTAAGTGTTTAAAAGCAAAAAGACCTTTATGGTTTTTAGCTGAAAATGTTTCAGGAATAAGTAATAAGAGCGATGATTTTGTTTTTAGAAAAATACTTAAAGAACTAAAAAGATGTGAATACGAACTAAGTGTTCATAAATATAAATTTGAAAAATATGGAATACCGCAAAAAAGACATAGATATATTATTGTAGGTATAAGAAATGATATTAACAAGATATTTAAACCTCCTAAAGAAAAGATCACTGATCCCAAAAAATATAAAACCGCTGCAAAAGCTTTCGAAAAGATTAAATCCAATCATAAAAATCATGAACTTCCAAAACATTCTGAGACTGTAATAAAACGTCTACAAAATACCCTACCAGGTGAGAATGCTTGGAGTTCAAAACTACCTGATAAATATCGCTTAAAAGGGGTAAAAGGAGCTAAACTTAGTCAAATTTACCGTAAATTAAAGGCAAATGAGCCCTCGTATACTGTAACTGGTTCTGGAGGAGGTGGAACACATATGTATCATTGGAGCAAAAATAGAGCTTTAACAAACAGGGAAAGAGCTACATTACAGACTTTTCCTGTGGATTTTAATTTTGAAGGATCAAAAGAGCAAGTTAGAAGACAAATAGGTATGGCAGTACCTGTAAAAATGGCCAAAATAGTAGTTAAATCAATTTTAATGACTCTTTTAAATAAACCATATAATTCAATTAATAAAAGTAATTATATAATATAATTAATTAAATTTTCTTATATTTGATCAATATATATCATATATATGTTATATATAGAAAATTATTAACAATTTATTAACTCATTAATTTTTTAAATAGATATAGTTACTATTCGTTGCTTGACTATATAGCTATAGTAAAGTATTCTCAGTAGAATAATAAGAAAAGGATTTTAAATGACTTCAGAGACAAAAAATCAAAAATTTAAGCGACTAGCTGAAACAAGAGTTCAGGCAGCTATTAAAAAAATGAGCTTAATTACTAATTTAGCCGATCCATATAATTACGACTATACAAAAGAGGAAGCTCATAAAATTATCAATGCAATTAAAACGGAATTAGATGAAATTAGACAAGCTTTTGAGAGAGGTCTTAAAAAAGAAAAAAGTGAGTTCAAGTTATGATTGATGAAGCAAGAATGTTTGAAATGTTATCAAAAATTATAAACAAACTTACTAATGAAGTAGGCATGCATGATAATGATATCAAAGACATGCTAGAAATATCTCAAGAAGAGATTAATGAATTAAACATTGATAGGGGAAAGTTGAATTAATGATATATCAAGATTTACTTAATGATAAAAATAAAGCACTTGAAATTCTATTAGCAAGATCTGGTGTAGATATCGAAAAAGAACAATCAAAAAAGCAAAATAGAAGAGAAAAATTTAATAGACTTGCGAATAAAAGAATTAGAAATGGAATTAAAAGTCTGCAACTGATTCAAAATCTTAGTAACAAATCTAAATATTTATACACAGAAAAAGAATACCAAGAAATAATTAAAAAATTGGAGAAAACATACACAAAACTTAGAATAAAATTTCGTAAATAGTGTCGAATTATTAGATATTATTCTCCATTAAAAAATGATTAATTTTTTACTATATTTATAAATATGAAAAAAAACCTTTTATTAACTTTGCCAAACTGGATATTTGATGAATTAAGGAATTCAGGTGTTGGAGATGGCGGATTAGTTGGTGACGTTTATAAAAAAAATTTACGTGAAATTGATGTAATTGTTAGAGAATCTATCCAAAATGCCAAAGATAGATTGCTTAAAAAAAATAATTCTACTTTAAAAGTAGTTTTTAAAATAATAGATTTAACAGGAAAGGCAAAAGAAGAATATCTTGAAGCTATAAATTGGAAAAAAAGTTTATTAAATCATATTAAAGCTAGTACGAAAGCCGATTCAACTGAGAGCAAACATTTAGATAGTGGTTTAAAGGATATTAATAACTCAAAGAAAAGATTAAGAATTCTAATAATCGAAGATTATGGTTGTGAAGGTTTAACAGGTGAAGAGAAAGATAAAAAAGGCAACTTCTTTAATTTAACCAAAGCAAATTTTTTAACTTCTTCATCTGGTACGAGAGGAGGAAGTTATGGAGTTGGCAAAACAACCTTGATGAAAATTTCATCTATAAGAACTCTATTTTTTTCATCAATACCATCAGATAATACTAAAAGAGGTTTGGATAAAAACTACCAAAGATTATTTGGTAGAATAATTATACCTTCTCACGATATTGAAAATATTGAATATGACGCTACAGGATTTTTTGGAAAACTATCAATTGATCAAAAGAGAGCAGAATCTTTTGAAAATGATAAAATAGCAAAGAAACTTTTAATATCTAGACCAAAAGATCAAACTGGAGCAAGTATAGCAATAGTTGGTTTTTCTGAGAGAGCTAATCGATCACAAAATGAGCTTTCACATTTAATTAATGATGCAGCACAAAGATATTATTGGCCATTATTGGACAATTTATTGCCAGAAAAAATTAAATTAAATGTTGAAATACAAACATATGAAAACTCTAAACATAGAGAAACTATTAAAATTGAAAAAGTTACAAATGAATGCATCATACCATTTGTTAAAGCTTTTAAAAACAATAACAACAAAGACAAAGTATCTTCAGAAGAATCAACTACAAAAAGCTCAATTAAATTTGAAGTTTCAAAAAGAAAATTAGAAACTGAAGATATACCTAAGCATGAAAATTTTAAGACAGATTTAGATATTTATTTATATAGAGGTAAAGAAAGATTGAATAATACTTGTGAAGAAAGTAAAAATAAGATTGCTCTAATAAGAGGTTTTGGTCAAGTAGTAGAATATTATAAGCCAAAAAAAGTGCCGTACAATGCTAAGTTACCATATTTCGGTGTTTTGTGTGTAGGTACTGCCAAAACAGATCATTATGAAGATGAAAATTATAGAAATACTTTTTTGAAGTATGAAGAAGATTTTTTTAGAAACTTGGAAACTCAACTACATGATAACTGGACTATTAAATCAAGTAACTTTGAAGATAATTATAATTTTAAAAAGAATAAAGACTTTATTAAAGAATTAGAAACTGACATTTCACAAAAAATATTTGATTTGTGTGGTGGAATAGATAATTCCAAAACTAACGATGTTTCAGATGAACTCTCACGCTTGTTAAGTATTGGCAAAAGTGGTGGCGATAAAAAGAAACCCGAAGGATTTAGAATTGAAACCTCACATCCAATTCAAAACTTTAATCCTAACGATAATTCCTGGAATGTTGAATTAAATATTAATAGGAAAGAAGGTGTAATTGGTGATATAAATGTTGTTTTAAACTATTCATTAAGATCAGAGACATCAGAAAAAGAATTTATTCCAATTGAAGATATAGAAGTTAAAGATCAGAAAAATCAGTTAATTGAATTCAAAATTTTAAACAATGAACTTCATTTTATTTTAAATAAAAATATCAATTCTTGTGAGTTTTCAGGGAAACTTGTTCCTGAAAAATTATCAATTAATAAACCCCATGATTTCAAAAATTTTGACTTTAAAAAAATTGCAATTTTACGAAATCCCTATTCAATAAAAGAAAGGAAATTATAAATGTCTAATCTGCAATTTCCCTATTTAACTTCAGATCAGTTTTTAAAGCCAAAATTTACAGTCTCTAATTCATCTGATTTAAAAATCTCATCTAACACTATAAATTTTTATGACACGCCAGAATTAAATAAACTAATTATAGATGTAATTGTACCTGCCCCCAAAGACATTAATATGTTAATTGAAAGACATGAAAATATTAAGAATGCTACAAAGTGCGCTATTCAAATTATCAGCAGACAATCTTTAAAAAGAAAAGAGGTTGAATTAGTATTTGATGGTAAAAACTTTTTAGGATCTATAGAAATAACTCGAAAAGATTTTGTTGATACAACAAATTTAAAAACAATTTTATTAAGAGATAAGACACTAAAGGAGCAGAAATCAAAATTTTTAGCTGCAGAAAAAGGTTCTATTCTAGCTTTTGCAGAGAATGATTTGGTTATTAATTTTAGAAAAATAGATTTTTCAAAAGGAATGCCTATAAAATGGGTAGATTTTACTAATCCAAACAGAAATATAGATGAACAGTATCAAGAAAGTTTGTATTTTTTAGAAATTGATGGACCAAATAATTATCCCGTCATGTATTTTAATGAAAAATATAAAAATTCAGGGATTGCAGATGTAATTAGAACTGAAGATAAAAATAATAAGAAATTTAAAAATAAAGAACTGCTTCATTCTTTTTTATATGATCGAACTATGGGAAGATTACTGAATTATGTATTGAACCAACTTGAAAAGCAAAAATTTGAAACTGAAAATGAATTTAATGATGAAAATGATGTTTTAATAGATAATTTAGACAAGCAATGGCAGAAAGATTTAATTAGAGATTTTGCAATAGAATTTTGTCCAGGTTCTGAAAATTTAGAAAATGCTCTGTCTATTATAGAAAAAACTATAAGCGATGGAAACATAGATGGATTGATAAAAAAAATTGATTTGGTCATTCAATCAAAAGGGAAAATACATAAAAAATTTGTAAATTATTATGATGATTTTTTACATAGTTTTCATCAATCAAATAAGGAGGATGAAAATGATTAAAAAATTAAAAAAATTTAAGAATGAAATTAGCAAATCTAATTTAATAGAATATTTCCAAGATCCAACTAAATTTGAATTAGAAAATATTAATCAAGAGATTGATTTAACAAAAATTTACCAACAAATGCAATTGATAAATGATAAGGATAATATTGTTGATAAAAATGGAGATAAGTTATCTTTACCTCAAAGTGACAGTATTATAGCCCCAACTTTACATAAAACTTTTTCTACAATTCCTACAAAAATGTTCTTAAATAGAAGTTTTTTACAATTTTTATCACTAGACTTATTTCAAGATTATACATGGAAAAGATGGTTAAAAACTAAAAAAGACAATACAGTTAGTATTCCGAATTCTCCTCAAGAAAAAATAGAATATATCAATAATGGAAATATTAATATAGATCATTTTATTCCTACAAGTGCATTTAAAGGAATTACATCGTTACATTCTATATCTCGATTATATTGGCCTTGTGAAATATTATTTGATGAAAATAATCATTATGAATTAGCAACAAAAGCTCTTTATAAGCAAGATGTTGCTGTTGCTATATTTCAAAGACAGTATTGTTTTAATAGAGATTTATCAAAAAAACTTGTTGAGTTGCTCACCAAAAAAAATGATCAGGGGAATTTTGTTTTTAATGGTGATGAAGGTAGGGCTAGAATCAGATCAGAACTTAAAAAACTAAATTTTTATGGGTCAACAATGTCTTTGGATCATTTAGATTTAGGCAACTTGGAAGATCTACTTTCTTTAAATAAATGACAGCATACAACACATCTGCCGATGCTGCAAATACAGCTGTTAGATCTCTTTTAACTAAAATTGGAGAGTATTACCTTAATAAAAGCTTTAATACTTCTTCAGGTAACGGAAAAAAAGAGTGGGAGAGAATTAAACATAAGGTCTTTGATAATAAATGCGCTTACTGCAATACTGATAATCAGAAATTACAAATTGAGCACTTAATCATGTTTAACAGGACTGAATATGGTCTTCATCATCCTGGAAATGTTGTTCCTTCATGCAGTGAATGTAACAAAAGATATAAAATTCATAGCAATAAGTATTCAAACTGGGAAGAACATTTAGAATATATTTGTAAATCCAAAAATAAAGAGGATCAATTTCAAATACGTTTAAATAAAATAAAAAAACACATTGAAGATGAAAAGTATCCTAATCTTACCAGTGAAGAGCAGAGTGCTATTAAAGTAATTGCCCAATCACTTTATGATAATATTAAAAATGAAATGGATAAATCATTAAATCTTTATAAAAATTTAGATGCTGAATTTGTAAATAAAAAAAAATATGAATAATAATATTATCACATTAGCACCATCAGAATTAGATTATATGCCAATGAAATGTCCGAGATGTTTTTATTTAGCAAAAGTTAAAAAAATTAAATTAAAAAATTTTCCACCACCTGTTTTTTCTAATTTTGATGTAGTGCAGCAAGATTATTTCAAATCTAAAAATACGTCTAATTTATCAGCGTCTCTGCCATCTGGAAAAATAATGCAAAAAGATCAGTTACCAGGAAGAGTAGTATCTACAACTTTAACTGACTTAAAGGGTAGGGGATTTATTTTAGGTGGAAGGCCAGATGTTGTAATTGCTTTTGATGATAATTCTTATGGTATTATTGATTTTAAAACGACAAACATTAAAGAAGATAAAGCAGAAAGCTATCGCTATCAACTAGAAGCTTATCGTTATATTTTCTCACATCCTGGAAGTATTAAAAAAGGGCCAACACCTAAACTTTCACCCATTACTCATATGGGTGTACTTCAATTTTTTCCAAATTCTATATTTGATCAAAATGATCAAGGTTGCCAATTAAATATGGAAATGTTTTATTCGCCATTAGAACAAAATGATGAACTTTTTATGAAACGTATTACATATATTTTGGACATTTTAACAGATAATGTAATACCTAATTTTCATTCAAATTGTTCAGATTGTGAATTTGTAGAAAATCAAAAAAAACTAATAGCTTAGCCATTTTTTTATTGTCGAATACCAAGTAAGCATTCCCCATTATATTTATTGAAATAATCATTATCTTTTAATCATAGTTAAAGATATCACGCTTAAGTCTGCAAAACTGAGACTTTCTTGACCGGAACATTCTACGGGTAAAGAAAACACAAAGATAACTTACAATTTTTTAACAAAGTGCCTTCTCGACCTCTGTGGCAAGTGGTGGTGTCATGGTAATATAGATTGATTGTTAAAGGGTGAAGGCACTTACTACTGCAATTACACAAACAATATTAGCAGTAACTCTCATTGCCCGACGAAATCAATCTTCCACCACATTTAAACCCTAAATTTTTTATAGAAAGGAGCTAATATGGCCCATAAACTTGAAACCTCAATATTAAATTTATCTAAACTTATTGAAAAACAAACAGGTGATAAAGAATTAATTAATATAGCAAGATCGCTTGCTTCTTGGTCATCTAATTATTCAGCTAATGATAAAAACTGGAAAAAGGCAGATAAAGCATATGAAACTATACATAAACTATTAATGCAATCAGTAAGAGATGAGGGAGGTTTATAATGAAGAAATATATTTGTACAGTTAAAGCAATTATTACTGAGTCGTATGAAGTTGAAGATACGTTTGAGATTGAAGCTCCTGACGAAGTTCAAGCTGAAGAAGATGCCGTAACTGCTGCAGAAAATACTCCCATTGAGAATTGGCTTAAACATCCAAATGCTCATCCCAATGTCAGAGATGTTGATTTCGTGGATGCAGAATTTTCCATTGAAGATACTGAAGAAAAACAAAACAATATAATAATTTAACTTGAATATGATTTGTATTGAACTATTACTGATAATTCTATTGGTTATTTAACTCTACTTGTTTGCCAATTAAAATAATAAACTAAACGGAGATTTTTTTATGGCTAATACACTATTAATCTTTCCAGATAAGCGAATAAAAAAACTTACTTAGAATAACGTTAATAAGAAAAAAAGGGTGTGGATTTTAGTAATTCATTATCAAAGACGAAATTGTATTTTTAAAATGACAAAATTAATGAAAGGAGACTATTTTGAATAAAGTACATAATTTTTCACCAAAAATAATAAAAAAAAATGTTAAAAAATTAACAAATCGATACATAAATCTTGATGCTATTAGTAATAGCTATCAAGTTCATGCAAAATTTCATGAAATTAATAAATCCTTTGTGTTTAGTCATCAAAATAATAAATCAAATTATGAAAATGTAATTTTAGGATCAAATAATGACCTAAATACCCAGCAAAATAATCTTCAAGAGTTTTATAAATATAATAATATATCTCTACATGATTATTCTAGATTATTTTTAAAAGGAGAAGCAGAAATAGATCCAAAAATTATTAAAAGTTTTATGCAATCTACATTTACTTTAAATTCAATAATAAATTCAAATACAATTAATATTGAATTAAGTGTTGCTCCATTTGAAGATAAGCATAAAAATGCTTGTCATACAGGATGGTATAATATTATTGAAGATGAAGGAAAATTATCCCTCACAGGAATGCTTTTTTACAAACTTAATACATTTGCAGATTTATTAAGTTTTTTTCATAATTCTCTAAATGTAACCTTATATTTAAGTAAAATAGATAAACGTAGCCTAGATATTGAACAGTATCCTTGGAATAGATGTGCTAAAACTTTTTTTGAGAACAAATATATCTTTTTTACTGATATAAAAAAATCTAATAAATGAGTTTTTACACAATTTTATTATAAATTTTATTATTTAAGTAATATTTTTTTAAATAGATATAATAGTTCTGATTTGCTTGGTTAGATTAGTAATGACTCTTTATGCATATAAATAGAAACTTTTAGCTTATCTCATCAATATATTTTGGATTAGAGCCAAATCTATTATCTTCTTTATCACTATTTTTACAAAG
>MDSW01011293.1_pt1 | contig 11373 bp, 14 predicted proteins | sample 811171 | NCBI WGS metagenome assembly MDSW01 (sample SAMN05326641, study PRJNA326480) | marine metagenome | isolation source: seawater | place: Atlantic Ocean: North West | collected 2012
CGTTTGATAAATCTTTTAATTTTGGATCCACTTGTTAATTACCTATATAGACTTCAATTCATGATATCAATATTATGATATAAATAAAACTAAGATGGAAAGTTTATATAATAAAGAAAAGAAACTTGAAATAGTCTTAAGCAAATTAAAAAGTTTAAGTGAATCCCCTTCAAGCAATTTAACTGAAATAAACGATTTATATGAAGAAAAAAATCAATTAGAGATAGAAAAAAACGAAGCAGAAAATAAATATAATCAATTACTTCTGGAACATAATAATCTAAAAAAGAAAATAAAAACTTTAGAAGAGGAGACTCTAAGAAACAAAAAGCTTCAAGATGAGCTTAATCAAGATATTAACGAATTAAGCCAAGAAACCGAATCACTAGTGGAGGAGATAGACAAATGGCAAACGTAAATGTGAGATTTAATAATAAAGATTACCTGCTCTCGTGCGATGATGGGCAAGAAGAAGATCTTAAAAAGCTAACAAAATTTTTAGACAATAAATATTCTGAACTAAAGTCGAAATTAGGAAATTTAGGAGAAAACAAGCTTCTTCTTATAACTGCAATCCAAGTGATTGACGAGTACTTTGATTTAAAAAAAAGAGTTTTATCACAAAAATCAAATTTTGATAATCTTTCTTCAAAATTTAAAGAAATGAAATCTTTAGCAATAGATTATAAGCAAGTGAAAGATACCGAGATATCTAAACTTAATTCTGATCTGGATAAATTAAAGAAAATGGTTGAAGAGAGTCAAAATATATATGAAACCATGCTCGATAAAACCACAAGGTCTATAGAAGAAATAATTAAAAACACAGAATCTAGAACAAAAGTTCAGTAGATGCGTTCTAAAGAAAAGCTAAGAAAAAAATTTATTTTCTTAAGAAGGAGAAAATATTTTCTTATCAGTTCTAATTTCTACAAACCATTACTAAACAAAATAAAATTACATAAGAATAAAAATATTTCATTATATTATCCGTCGAATTATGAAGTAGATACCTCACACTTATTCAAAATGCTAAAAAAAAAAGGATTTTTATCGACATCTCTACCAAAGCTTATGCCAAATGGTAAAATGAAATTTGTAAATTGGAGATATTTTGATCCTCTAAAAGTTAACAAATATGGTTTTTTGGAACCTACAAATAATGTAAAAAGCATAGCTCCAGATATTGTAATTGTTCCCCTTTTAGCTTTTGATAGATTTCGAAATAGACTTGGTTATGGAAAAGGGTATTACGACAAATTTATTTCAAGTTTAAAAAAAAGAAAAAAAGCCGTTACCACAGTTGGACTTGCATTTTCTTTTCAAAAATATAAAAAAATCCCAACAACAAAATTTGACATGAAATTAGACTATATTTTAACTGAGAAAGGACTTTTTTAAAATTTTATGAATATACTCATACTTGGAGATGTTATGGGGCCCTCGGGCGTAAATGCAATACAAAAAAAACTACCAGGCATCATTAATGAAAAAAAAATAGATTTTGTTATTTTAAATGGTGAGAATGCCGGTGACAAAGGCGTTGGAATAACAAAAAAAATATTTGAGGAATTTTTACAAGCCGGTGCGGATGTTATTACAACAGGAAATCATGTTTGGGATGAAAAAGAGGCAATTGAATTTATATCAAAAGATAATAGATTGTTAAGACCCGCTAATTTAATCAAAGGTTCTCCAGGAAATGGCATGGGTGTTTATATCTCCAAAAACAAAAAGAAGGTTGCTGTATTGAATTTAATGGGCAATGTTTTTATGAAAAAATGCGAAGATGTCTTTGAAGAGGCAAAAAAATTTATTGAAAAAATTAAACTTAAAAAGGACGCAGATTTTATAGTCGTTGATATTCACGGGGAAATAACTAGTGAGAAAATGGCAATGGGATTTTTGTTTGACGGAAAAGCAACAATGATTGTTGGAACACACACACACGTGCCTACTTCCGATCATAGAATTATGGAAAAAGGTACTGCATATCAGACAGATATTGGTATGTGTGGAGACTATAATTCTGTTATCGGAATGAATAAAGAAAACTCTTTAAAAAAATTTTTAAAAGACACATCGGCTAAAAAACATTTTCCTGCATTAGGTGAGGCTACTATTTCTGGTCTGATGGTGGAAGCCGATGAGTCTACTGGCTTGGCTAAAAACCTTGAGCCAATTATTATAGGCGGATCTTTACAGGAGAAAAAATAACAAATGGCTGGTCACTCACATTGGGCGGGTATTAAGCACAAAAAAGGAAGACAAGATAAACTAAGATCAAAAATCTTTTCAAAAATTTCTAGAGAAATTACAGTTGCTGCAAAACTTGGGTCAAAAGATCCAGATACAAATCATAGATTGAGAGCCGCAATAGAAACTGCGAAAGAAGCCAATATGCCCAAAGGCAATATTAGCAGAGCAATTAGCAAGTCCGAAATGAATAAAAATGAAAATTTTCAAAACCTTAGATATGAAGGTTTTGGTCCCAAAAATATTGCACTGATTTTAGAAACACTAACTGATAACAAGAACAGAACTGCTGGAAAAATCAGAATGACTCTCCAAAAATTCGGCGGCAATTTAGGTACTTCTGGATCAACTGTACATTTCTTTGACAATTGCGGAATAATACAAATTACAAAAAAAGATATATCAGATGAGAAAGCACTTGATTTTGCTACGACAATAGGAGCATTAGATTGTGTAAGCTATGTAGATTTTCATGAGATAGTCAGTAAAAAAGAGGATTTTTATAAAATAAAAAACGAGTCTCAAAAATTAGTAACAAATTTAATGTATTCGGGGATTGAATGGAGGCCCAAAAATCCTATTAGTTTAAAAAAAGAAGAAACCTTAGACTTAGAAAATATGCTTGAACTTTTACAAGAAGATGACGATATTCAAAATGTTTTCCATAACTGCAAATTTTTATAGATAATATTATAATGAGAATAATTGGAATAGATCCAGGATTGAGCGGGGCCATAGCAATACTAGATGGACTTAAAATTTTTGACATGTTTGATATGCCCATTATGTCGGAGGGAAAAAAAAATAAAAATCAATTAAATAGTGCTCAATTGGTAAGTATAATAAAAAGCCATATATTATCTAGTGGAGATACCTTCGTAATAGTTGAACAGGTTAGTGCGATGCCTGGGCAAGGAGTGACAAGTATGTTTAATTTTGGACAAACATTCGGAGCTATCAAAGGCATTTGTGCCTCACTAAATCTTCCGATTTTTTATGTTAGACCAGCAAAATGGAAGAAACATTTTGAACTTATAAATGCCTCTAAAGATGCAAGTCGTACCAAAGTTATTGAAATGTATCCTTTAATATCTGATCGTTTAAGGAAAAAAAAGGATGTTAATAAAGCTGATGCCATTCTTATAGCTAGATACTTTAAAGAGTGCAAAACTCAGTTTGCAGAGTAAATTATCGATCTTTTCCAAATTCAAACGCCAAATTGATGACACATTCTGGAAGTAATTAACTTCAATGGAACAAGATATTGCATCACAAGTAGTTGGACTTGGAGGAGCTACAGACTTTTCACTATGGCAATTATTTTCAAGAGCAGACTTTGTAGTTAAAAGTGTTATTATAATTCTAATAGCTAGCTCAATTTTTTCGTGGGCCTTGATATTTGAAAAAGCTAGACTTTTTAGAAAAATAGATAAAAGTACACAATTATTTGAAGATAGGTTTTGGAAAGCTAAGTCAGCAGAAGCATTTTACAAAAATCTTCCAAATAAATCAGAGGATCCACTAACAAATATATTTAAATCGGCAATGACAGAATTAATTAAAACTAGATCTAAATCTTCAAGTGTTCAAAGTGCCAGAGTTCAAAGGGTTGTAGAAGTCTCAGTAGACAAACAATTAAAAAATATTGAAAAAAATTTTACTTTTTTAGCCACAGTGGGATCTACTGCTCCATTCATTGGTTTGTTCGGAACAGTTTGGGGAATAATGAATTCTTTTCAATCCATTGCTATTTCGAGAAATACAAGTTTAGCTATAGTTGCCCCGGGTATCGCAGAGGCATTATTTGCAACTGCATTAGGTTTGTTAGCTGCAATCCCCGCAGTTATTGCTTACAATAAATTTAATAGTGACAGCCAAAGATATTTTTCCAGAATAGATAATTTTTGTAAAAGATTTTTATCAATAGTTTAAATTATGGCTTTTATAATTAATCGTTCAAAAAAAGAACCAATGAGCGAAATAAATGTAACTCCTTTCGTTGACGTTATGTTGGTGCTTTTAATTATCTTTATGGTTACAGCCCCTTTGCTTACAGTAGGTGTCCAAGTTGATTTACCCGAGTCTTCAGCCGACTCTTTACCTGATGACCAAGAGCCATTAACAGTAAGTATAAACTCAAAAGGTGAAGTATTTATTCAAGAACACAAAGTTGGTTTTGATTCAATTGTACCGAAAATATTAGCCATATCAAAAAATAGAACCGATACCAGAATTTATGTTAGAGGGGACAAGACAATAAATTATGGTCGAGTCCTGGAGGTAATGGGCAGATTGTCTGGTGCAGGATTTTCAAAAGTTGCTTTAATATCTGAGCCTTACAAAAATTAATGCCTTATGAGCAAGAATTTATTTTTTTCGTTTTTATTTCACGCTTTCATAATTTTTTTGACCGCTTTAACCCTTCCTTTTATGTTAAGAGAACCGATTGATTTGCCACCTATTGTTTCTGTAGAATTTATTGAGATTAAGGATAAGACGAATATACCCTTTGCCCCCAAAGCCAGAAAAATAATTGAAAAAGTAAAGGAAGAGGAAAAAAGGGTTGTATCTGAGCAGGCACCACCTGCTGCCAAAGCAAAAGAAAAACCTGATAGAATTCCAATGCCAGATGATAAAAAGAAAAAAAAAGATCTGGTAAAGAAAAAACAGAATCCCGAAGAGATTAAACCTGAAATTAGACAATCATCCGAGTTTGAAAAAAAAGAACTATTCGATACTAATGAAATTGCCGCTTTAATTGATAAAGCAAAAGAAGAAGAAGCTAAAACCCAGAAAAAAACCGACAAGTTAACCCAGAGTAGTGTAAAAAATTCTTTTGCCCAGGCACTATCTTTGTCCGAAGAAGATGCTCTAAGAGCTCAAATCTTTGGATGCTGGAGTGTTCCTTTAGGATTACCTTATGATAAAAATTTACTTGTTAGGATAAAACTTAAACTAAAACCAGATGGAACAATACTTAAATCAGAAATTTTAGATCACGCAAGAATGAACACACCCGGACAAAGCTTTTATAAAATTCTTGCTGAAAGTGCCTTGAGAGCTGTAAGAATTTGTCAACCACTTAAAGTACCACCAACTGGATATGAAAGATGGAAAGATTTACAATTAAATTTTGATCCTACAGAAATGTTAAAAGGTTAAGAATATGAAAAAGATTATAATTATATTATTATGTTACAGCTTAAGTTTAGTAAGTGCGGAGAGTTTAATTAAAGTAGACATTACAAGAGGTAACCTTGATCCTTTACCGATTGCAATTTCACCTTTACATGTAGATAATGCATCAGAAAAATCTGATCTTTTTGATACAAAAAAACTGGGTATAGAAATTTCCAAAATTATAGAAAGCAATGCTAAATCTACTGGATTGTTTAATCCTTTAAACAAAGATGCTTTTGTACAAAAACCAGATATAGCTCATTTAAAACCAAGATTTGAAGACTGGAGATTAATAAAAGCACAAGCTTTAGTTACAGGAAAACTTTTGGTTAAGGACAATAAACTAAAAGTAGAGTTTAGACTTTGGGATTTGACAGCTGCAAAAGAAATGCTCGCCCTATCTTTCACAACAACACCGGCAAATTGGAGGAGAGTAGCACATATAATATCAGATAAGGTTTATGAAAGATTAACAGGCGAGGGAGGTTATTTTGATACTAGAATCATTTATGTTTCTGAGACTGGACCTAAAGATCAGAGAGTTAAAAAGTTAGCTTTAATGGATCAAGATGGTCACAATATAAAATATTTAACTTTAGGAAATGAATTAGTTTTAACCCCAAGATTTAATCCAACAAATCAATTGGTAACTTACATGTCATATTTTAAAAATATGCCAAGAGTTTATCTTTTAGATATAGAGACTGGAATACAAGAAATAGTAGGGAATTTTCCTGGCATGACTTTTGCTCCTAGGTTTTCTCCAGACGGAAAAAAAATCATTATGAGTTTCGCAAAAGATGGAAATTCAGATATCTATTCTATGGACATAGAAACAAGAGTTGTGGAACAGATAACAAAACATCCTTCGATTGATACATCTCCCTCATTTTCGCCAGATGGAAAATATGTTGCTTTTAATTCTGACAGAAGTGGTCTTCAACAAATTTACGTTATGAGAAGCGATGGTACAGGTGTTAGAAGAATAACGCACGGTAAAGGACTTTATGGAACGCCAGTGTGGTCACCAAGAGGAGATCTCATAGCTTTTACAAAAGTTAGAAAAGGAAGATTTTACATAGGTGTAATGAGATCAGATGGTACAGGTGAAAGACTGCTAACTGAAAATTTTTATCAGGAAGCTCCCTCGTGGTCTCCTAATGGAAGGGTTTTGATATTTTATAGGGAGACCAAATCTGATAAAACTGGAAAAGGTTTTTCCGCAAAGCTTTGGTCAATAGACATAACTGGCTATAATGAAAGGAGGGTAAAAACAGAAACTGATGCCTCCGACCCATCTTGGTCCTCATTGTTGTCAAAGTAGTTGTCTTTTCTGGACAATTTCTGCTTGCAACAAGCAAATAAATTTGAAATATTACAAATACCTTAAATATATTTAGGAGAATAATTATGAAATTTAGTATAGCGCTTAGAAACCTTTTAGTAGTTTTGTTTGGTGCTTTAGTACTTTCTGCATGTTCTACTGCTAAGAAAGATACTAATTTAGTCGGTGACGTTTATACCGGAACCGAAACTATTGAATATTTAGCAGCGGGTGTTCCGGACAGAGTTTTTTTTGCAACAAACAAATCAAGTTTAACAACAGCTGCGCGAGACACTTTAAGAAAACAAGCAACATGGCTTAGAAAAAATAAGGACATTACAGTTACAGTGGAGGGCCATGCTGACGAAAGAGGAACTAGAGAATATAACTTAGCGTTAGGTGAAAGAAGAGCCAACGCCGCAAAAGATTACTTAATGACTTACGGTATTTCAGGAAAAAGAATTAACGTAATTAGTTATGGAAAAGAGAAGCCGGTTAATCCCGCTTCGAATCCTCTAGCTTGGTCTCAAAATAGAAGATCAGTTTCAGTCAAAGCTAATTAATTTTAAAAATACTAAAGACCCCGTTATTATTGAAAAATAATGGGGTCTTTTTTTTGCCATTTTTTTATAAATATATGTACTCAATGGTTCTTTTAAAAAAAACTTTTTCTATAAAACTTATTTTTACGTTTGTTTTGTTTCTATCTCTTTTTACAAATTTAAGAGCAGAAGAAGGTTTAACAGAGATAAAAAACGAATTAATAAAAATAACTCAGGATTTGAAAACTCTAGAAAAAGCTTTTTATAAAACTTCAGAAATACAATCTACAAAAATATCCCCAAATAAACTCAACGAAGATGTCTTGACGAGACATCTATTGAAATTAAACGAAATAGAAGAACAGTTTCAGGAGATGACAAACAAGTACGAAGAAGTAAATTTTAAAATTGATAGACTTTCAAATAGAATTACCAAAATGCAAACAGACAACCAGATGAGACTCAATGACTTAGAAAGCGGAGTGGTTAAAGAGTCTTCTGCAAAAGAAAAAAGACTCCCTGGTACTGATTTGCCACAAGATCTCGGAAGGATATCAGATACAGATTTAAAAAATGTTGAGGAAGTACAAAAAACTCAATCAGTAGAATCTGCCGGATTGGTCGTGACCGAAAAAAAACCCAAAGAATCTTTATTGCCAGATAAGTCTCCCAAAGAACAATATGATTTTGCTGTAAGTTTTATAAAGGTTGGAGATTATGAGACAGCAGAATTTGCATTAAGAGAGTTTATAGACAAGAACAAAGACAATGAATTGGCAGGTAGCGCTCAGTACTGGTATGGAGAAACTTTTAGAGTAAGACAATTATATCAAGATGCTGCATCAGCATATCTTGATGGATATCAGAATTATCCGAAAAGTAAAAAAGCTCCAATTAATTTATTAAAACTTGGAAGCACCCTTGTAAAAATGGGTGAAAAAGATCAAGGCTGTCTAATGATTAAAGGTGTGAAAAAAGAATATCCAAAAGCTAGCCCGTCTGTGTTACAAAAAGCCGAGTATGAAAAGAAAAAGTTCAAATGTTCAAAAACTTAAAAATCTTTTCTTAAAAGATAAGAAAGTCCTAAATTTATACTCAAAATTAGAAAAAGCAATTTCAAGAAACAAAGCTGTAAAGTCTTTTGTCGTTGCAGTATCCGGAGGATCCGACAGCATGGCTTTAGCTGGTTTGAGCATTATCTTAATGAGTAAAAAAAAATACAAAGTCTTTTTTGTATTGGTTGATCATGGAATTCGAAAAAATTCAAACAAAGAAGCAAATCAAGTTAAAAAATTACTACAAAAAAGTGGTGCAAAACTTGAAATTTTAAAAAATAAAAAAAAAATAATTAAAAATATTCAAAGCAATGCTAGAGAAGTGAGATACGATTTACTCTCTAAATTTTGTAAAAGAAAAAAAGCTAAATATCTCATAACGGGGCATCATGAAGACGATCAAATTGAAACTTTTTTTATTCGGCTTTCAAGAGGTAGCGGGGTAGAAGGTCTCTCATCAATGAGTGAAAAAACCAAGATAAAATATGGTGTTAGCTTATTAAGGCCATTTCTCAACACAGGTAAAAAAGAGCTATACTACGTAGCTAGAAAGACTTTTGGCAAAACATTTAAAGATCCCAGCAATACAAATAGAAAATTTTTAAGAACAAAAATAAGGGAATTAAAAAAAATTCTTGAGGCAAAAGGCATGAATTCTCAAAGAATTATTCATTCAATAAGAAATATTTCTTTAACAAAAGATGCAATTAATTTTTATTTAGCTAAATCTATGAAGAAATTGGTTAAATTTAAAAAAAATGAAACAGTCTTAAATTTAATAGATTTCAAAAAGGAGCCCGAAGAGATTAAATTTAGAATAATTAATAATATAGTTAAGAGAAGAGCAAATACATATTACCCCCCAAGATCTTACAAAGTAGTTAATTTAATTAATCGTTTCGAAAGTAAAAAATTAAAAAAATGTACCTTAGGTGGTTGTTTATTTGAAAAAAGGAAAAATTTGTTACATGTTTCAAGGGAATTTTAAGAAATTTCATAATTATTATTATTTTTTTCAAAATTTGGTACAAATTGCCTCATTTTTAACAATTGTTTTTTTTTCAATATACTTGTTAAAGTTATAAAAATACCTATTTATACAGTATGAACTTTAGAAATATAATTATGTGGGGTTTAATTGTCCTTTTGTCAGTTGGACTATTTAACGTATTTCAAGATCCAAAAAACGTAAGATCCCAGACTGATCAAATTGCTTTTTCAAAATTTCTTGAGGAAGTTGATTCAGGTAGAGTAGTTCAAGTAGAAATTCAAGGCAGCAATATTAAAGGCGTGTTATCTGATGGATCAAAATTTAATACATATTCTCCAAATTATCCTGAGCTTGTAGGAAAGCTTTCTGAAAAAGGAGTGAACATAGTTGCATCTCCTATAGAAGATAAGATGCCATCACTTATTGGAGTTCTTTTATCTTGGTTTCCTATGTTATTGCTTATTGGTGTTTGGATATTCTTCATGCGTCAAATGCAAGGCGGAAGAGGTGGCGCAATGGGTTTTGGAAAATCTAAAGCTAAATTACTTACAGAGGCCCAGGGAAAAGTTACATTTAATGATGTAGCTGGAATTGAAGAGGCAAAAGAAGAAGTTGAAGAAATAGTAGAATTTTTAAGAGATCCAAAAAAATTTAGAAGACTTGGAGGTAAAATTCCAAAGGGCGCACTACTTATTGGGCCGCCAGGAACAGGAAAAACATTATTGGCTAAAGCAATCGCTGGAGAAGCTGATGTTCCTTTTTTTACAATTTCAGGATCAGATTTCGTAGAAATGTTTGTTGGTGTTGGAGCATCTAGAGTAAGAGACATGTTCGAACAAGGAAAAAAACATGCGCCATGTATAATTTTTATAGATGAAATCGATGCAGTTGGAAGAAGTAGAGGCGCTGGATTAGGCGGTGGTAATGATGAGAGAGAACAGACTTTGAACCAACTTTTAGTTGAGATGGACGGCTTTGATACTAATGAAGGAATTATTTTAATCGCAGCTACTAATAGACCAGACGTTCTGGATCCAGCGTTATTAAGACCAGGAAGATTTGATAGACAAGTAGTTGTACCTAATCCTGACATTCTTGGAAGAGAGGCAATTTTAAAAGTTCATGTTAAAAAAATAAATACTGGACCGGATGTTAAACTAAGAACTATTGCAAGGGGAACACCCGGATTTTCTGGTGCAGACTTAGCAAACTTAATTAACGAGTCAGCTCTTCTTGCGGCAAGAAAGAACAAAAGAGTAGTAACAATGTCAGACGTTGAGGAGGCAAAAGACAAGGTCATGATGGGTGCCGAAAGAAGATCTATGGTTATGACTGAAGAAGAAAAGAAACTTACCGCATATCACGAAGGTGGCCATGCTATCGTTGCATTAAATGAAAAAGCTTCAGATCCTATTCATAAAGCAACTATTATACCAAGAGGGAGAGCGCTAGGTATGGTTATGAGACTGCCTGAAAGAGACCAGTTATCTATAACTAGGGAAAAAATGTACTCAGACATTGCTGTAGCAATGGGAGGAAGAATCGCAGAAGAATTAATCTTTGGATATGAAAAAATTACCTCAGGTGCATCCTCTGATATTGATATGGCAACCAAAATGGCAAAAAACATGGTTACAAGATACGGCATGAGCAAAGATCTTGGAACTGTCGCATACGGGGAAAACGAGGACGAAGTATTCCTTGGTAGGCAAATAGCAAGACAACAACATATGTCCGAAGAAACTGCAAAGAAAGTAGATTACGAGGTTAAGAAAATTATTGATACTAGCTACGAGAGAGCAAAAAAAGTTTTAACTGAAAAAATTGATGATCTTCATAAGATCGCCAAAGCTTTGCTTGTATATGAAACTTTGAGTGGAGATGAAATTAGAGATTTAATTTTAAAAAATATACAGCCTGCAAAACTATCTAAAAAAGAAGAAGAATCTGACGAAAAAGCATCCTCAGCTATAGATTCTATTGGTTTAAAACCAAAACCAGCACTATAATAAATAAATCATGAGA
>MDSW01178189.1_pt1 | contig 11373 bp, 11 predicted proteins | sample 811171 | NCBI WGS metagenome assembly MDSW01 (sample SAMN05326641, study PRJNA326480) | marine metagenome | isolation source: seawater | place: Atlantic Ocean: North West | collected 2012
AGACACAATCGCGGCAGAAAAATTTATTAATAAAGTTGATAGTGCTATTGTAATTGTTAATGCATCTACTCAGTTTGCTGATGGGGGTGAATTTGGAATGGGTGCAGAAATTGGAATTTCTACAGGAAAACTACACGCTAGGGGACCAGTTGGTGTTGAGCAATTGACAAGTTCAAAGTATGTAGTTCGTGGAAATGGTCAAACCCGTCCATAACCTTATTTTTGAGAAACCTTGGCGTTACAAGTGACAATTTTAAAAAAACAACTTTCCTCAATTTCTAGAAAAAGACCTAGAGTCGGCCTGCTTGGTGGTTCCTTTAATCCAGCTCATGCGGGGCATTTACATATTAGTCGCCTAGCACTTGAACTTCTTAATTTGGATCAAGTCTGGTGGCTAGTTTCGCCACAAAATCCTCTAAAAAAAGCTGAAGGTATGGCTCCATTAAAAGATCGATTGAATTTGGCATCAACTATAGCAAAAAACCGCAATATATTTGTAACTAATTTAGAAACCTCCTTTGGTACTATCTATACCATTGATACGATAACTGCTTTGAAAAATCATTTTCCTCATGCAAGGTTTGCTTGGATAATAGGAGCTGATAATTTGATACAAATTTCGCGTTGGGAAAGATGGACAGCAATTTTTCAGTCAGTACCTGTTGCTGTTTTTTCTCGCCCCGATTATTCTTTAAAAGCTTTGAGTTCAATAGCAGCAAAGCGCTTTGCTAAACGCCGTATTAGCCAGTTACACGCAGCCGAGTTTATTGAGCAAGGTCCACCAGCTTGGATTTTTCTAAGTATTCCAATGAGTAATATGTCTGCAACTAAAATACGAGATCAGTTTAACAATAATTATAAAAGTGTAGATTTTAAAAAAGGAGATTAACCATAGCTAAGATTAAAAAAGCGATACCAGATACAACAAGCCTGCTTAGGTTGCTTGAAAAATCTTTGAACGAGGACAAAGCTGACGAAGTTTCTATTATAGACCTAAACGGCCTTACGGATATAGCCGACTTCATGTTAATTGCTAATGGCACATCCCGACGTCATGTTGGATCAATGGCAGACCATATCCAACGAAAAATTAAATCTGTAGGTGTTAAATCTATTAAGGTAGAGGGTTTGAATAATTGTGACTGGGTATTGATAGATGCTGGAGAAATTATTATTCATCTATTTCGTCCAGAAGTTAGAAACTTTTATAATCTTGATAAAATATGGGTATCTCCGTCGAAAGAACCAGGGCGTGAAAAGATTACTGACGCGATGGTATAAGAGAGAATGCGACTAATTATCGCAACAATTGGGCACTGGAAGGCTGGAAATCAGTTAGCCCCTGAACAATTACTTTATGAACGCTATGCTGATCGTATTCGTACTTCTCTTGAGCTCCGAGAAATTGAGGCAAAGAGACAGTATGAACCTAAGTTTCTTAAAAAGCGTGAAGGCGAACTACTTCTTGCCCAGGTTCCTGACGGGGCAATAATTGTAGCTTTAGATGAGGAAGGAAAATCGTTTAATAGTGAGAAATTTGCTAAAATCTTATCCAATTGGCGGGTCGATGGAGTAAAATGTATCATTTTTTTGATTGGAGGACCTGATGGCCTAGATAAAAAGGTTAAAGAACGAGCAAAGCTAGTATTTTCCTTTGGAAGTATGACTTGGCCACACCTACTTGTAAGGGGGATGCTCGCGGAACAAATTTATCGCTCTGAATGTATACTTAATGGGCACCCTTATCACCGAGGGTGAAGTGGAGACAATAGACTTTGAAAGCTTAGATTATGTGGACGACTATTAGGTCACTATTCTCATTATTGCTCAGTTACGGCATGTTAATGATGGGAAATAGTATGATTAGTATTCTATTAGGCCTTAGAAGCAAGTTAGAGGGCTTTTCCACTGAAGTAATTGGGTTTATAATGTCCGGTTTCTTTATTGGGATGCTAGTCGGTGCACTTTTAGCTGTACGCGTGGTATCAGGTGTTGGTCACATAAGAGCATTCGCAGCTTTTGCATCAATTATGTCAGTTGCTGTATTAGCTCACGTTCTTTATCTCGACCCTATCGTTTGGTTTTTATTACGTATTATTACCGGATTCTGTATGGCAGGAATGGTAATGGTTGTAGAGAGTTGGGTAAATGAACGTTCAATAAATAGAATGCGTGGCCAAATACTATCTCTTTATATGATTACTAATTACCTTTGTGCAGGGCTTGGCCAATTTACAATGTTGATAGGAAACCCAGCACAATTTCAATTATTTATCATTGCCTCAATGATCTACTCTATAGCACTTGTTCCAATTTTATTAACTAAAGCAAGTGCTCCAAAACCAACTTCACCTCAACGAATGAGTATAAAGGAGCTCTTCTTCATTTCACCTGTTGGTGTTTTTGGAATGATCTGTGCCGGTATGGCAAACTCGTCTTTGATTAGTATGGGCGCTGTATTTGCTAAAGAAGTAGGTCTGTCAGTAGCTGCTATTTCGTCATTTATGGCTACAGCTATATTAGCAGGAATGGTTTTGCAGTATCCTATTGGGCGAATTTCAGATAAATTTGATCGAAGATTTGTATTAGTTTTTGCATCGTTAGCGAGTAGCTTTGCGGCAATCACAGTAATTTGGGCAACAAGCCAATCAATTTTAATTTTAATTATTGCAATAGCAGTATATGGAGGGTTTAGTTATACAATCTATCCTCTGTCTGCATCTCAAGTAAATGATTTGGCAGAACCAAACCTTCTAGTGCAGGTAGCTGCTGGCTTGCTTATTGCTTATGGTGCCGGTGCAAGCATTGGTCCTATTCTTGCAGCACATTCAATGGCTAGATTTGGTCCTGATGGATTCTTTTTGTTTCTAATTTTCATCAATAGCATATTGATTATTTTTACTATTGTTCGCACTTTTCAACGTCGTGATGGAGGTGAGTCGAAAACAATTTTTATGCCCTTGGGAGGCTTTGGTTTATCAAGTAAACAGTTGTACACGGCAGCAATTAAAAGTGCAAAACGAGTGTCTAAGAATGCATATGAGGCTATTGATAAAGATAATAATTAACCTTCCACTAACTTTTTTGGGTCTATCGTATTTTTTTAAAAGAAGCTTATATTGATATTATGACAAATTCAAAAATAAGAAAAAGTATCCCTCGTCCAACTGTACTTTGTATTTTAGATGGATGGGGAATTCGAGCAGAAACTGAACATAATGCCATTGCACTTGCCCAGACGCCTAATTGGGATCGAATGGTTCAAGCATTTCCATCCGCTCATTTAGAAGCAAGTGCTGAAGAAGTAGGATTACCAAAAGGGCAAATGGGAAATTCTGAGGTTGGTCACATGAATTTAGGTGCAGGTCGCATTGTCCTTCAGGATCTGCCACGTATTAATTCAGCAATTAAATCGAATGAATTAGAGAATAACCCGAGACTTGAGAAGTTTATTAATACATTGAAAAAAACGGGCGGTAAGTGCCAACTTATGGGTCTTTTGTCGCCAGGTGGGGTGCATTCACACCACCATCATATTTCTGTACTTGCGACCATTATAGCTGAGGCAGATATAAACGTTAATTTACATTTATTTCTTGATGGCCGAGATACGCCGCCCAAGATTGCTAAGGAATATATTGCTGAATTAATTGATTCAATTGAGAGGGGAAATTACTCAGAAAGAATTTGTATTTCAACCGTATCTGGGCGCTACTACCCAATGGATAGAGATAACCGTTGGGAAAGAATAGAAAGAAGTTGGCGTTGTCTTGTTCAGGCCAATGGTGAGAGAGCTGATAATCCTATAAGTGCAATCAATATGTCCTATGAATTAGGAATTACTGACGAATTCGTATTACCTACAGTAATAGGTAATTATGCAGGAATGCGCGATGGAGATGGGCTGTTAATGGGTAACTTTCGTGCTGATAGAGCAAGACAAATATTAAGTGCTTTATCTGATCCTGAGTTTAATGAATTTGAACGCCCTAGTATACCTAACTTCAGTGCATGCTTAGGAATGGTTGAATATTCAAGTCAACACAACAAAATTTTTGATTCTATTTTTCCAAACGAATGTCCAGATAAGGTGCTAGGTCAAATCGTATCTGAAGCTGGATTAGCACAATTACGAATTGCTGAGACAGAAAAATATGCCCACGTAACTTTTTTTCTTAATGGTGGGCGCGAAGAAATTTTTCTTAATGAAGAGAGGATTTTGGTTCCATCGCCCAAAGTAGCCACATATGATCTTGAGCCAGAAATGTCTGCTATTGTTGTTACTGATAATCTAGTGGAGGTAATAGCTAATAATACTTTTGATTTAATTGTAGTTAATTTTGCTAATGGCGATATGGTTGGTCATACAGGTAATCTTAATGCTGCAATCAAGGCTGCCGAATGCCTTGACGGTTGCCTTGCGCGTCTAGAGGAATCAGTAATTGAAGCAGGCGGTGTCCTAGTTATTACCGCTGACCATGGGAATTGCGAACGTATGTTAAGTATTGATGGCAAACAACCACATACTGCCCATACTTTAAACGTAGTGCCGGTAATTATGATTAATGGACCCAAAAGGGTCTGTGGACTTAGATCAGGCCGACTCGCTGATATTGCCCCTACATTACTTGATTTAATGGAATTGCCAAAGCCAGAAGAAATGACTGGCCAGACGTTAATCTTTTAAGGTGGCCGGAAATGGCCAAATCGGAATTTATTGTTTTGAGTAAAGTTTTAGAAGCGCTGTCAGCAGGTTTAATTCTCATAGTAATATCAATGCCTGCTCTAGCTACTATAGGAAAAGTAGATGCCGGAAAACGTTTAGAAGAGGTGAAGCAAAAACTTGATAAGGCTAAAAAGAAGAATCAAAAGTTAAAGAAAAAAGCTAATGAAGTAGAAAAAGACTTAGCTCGATTGCGTCGTGATATGGTGTCAGCTGCTAAAATTATCCAGGCTAAGGAGATTAAGACCTCTGAGTTGATTAGAGTGCTCTCTGGTCTAAAAGTAGAAGAAGTAAATAAGTCAGACCAGCTGATAGCCAGTAAAGGAAATATGGCAGGTATACTCGAAGCTCTTCAGCGTTTTGCTCGATATCCACCGGAAGCTCTTTTGATGCAACCGATATCACCAGCTGACACTGTGCGGAGCGCTATCTTACTCAGAGCTACGGTTCCAGAGATAAACCGACAGGCTGTAAACTTGCGAAAGGACCTTGAGGACGTAAAAGAAGCACGTAGAAAAATAGCTATTAAGCAAACTGAATTGGCCAGTTTAACAAATACATTATCGGAGAAGCGTAAAGACCTTGCAAAGCTGTTTGGAGAAAAAATAATTCTAAAACAGCACACTATTGCAAAACATCGAAAAGAATTTCGGCGTATGAAGTCTCTAGCGAAAGAGGCCTCTTCACTGAATGATTTATTAGAGAAATTAAATAGGAGAAAATTGAATCCAGTTTTACGCCCAGCCTTTCTTGACAATAACCAATCTTCGTCTATCAGTAATCAAAATTCTTCAAACGTTTTGCAAACTACTGAAGGTCTTCCAGCAGGTCTTACTGGTACGCCGATTAGCAGTCAGCGTGGTAAGTTATCAACACCAGTGATTGGACGTATAGTAGGTCGTTTTGGGCAGACACTTGGAACTGGGCTAACTCGAAAAGGTGTGAGGCTACAAAGTGCATCAGGCGCACAAGTTATTGCCCCCTATGAAGGACGTATTGTTTATGCCGGAAAATTCCGTGGTTATGGAGAACTCTTGATCATGGAGCATGGCGAAGGATATCATAGTCTTCTATCTGGTCTGTCGCGAATAGACAGCACTATGGGGCAATGGGTAGTTTCAGGAGAGCCAGTAGGGGTTATGGGGAGTGCTAATAGAAGGAAACCAATTCTCTATGTCGAATTCAGACGTAATGGTCAACCAATAAATCCACTACCTTGGTTGTCCGCAAGAAAATAAGGTGTGCTAATGAAACTTCGAATTATCTTTGCTACTATCTTTTTCTCAATTTTTTTGTCTACTGTTTTCATAGTAGAATCTTCTTTTTCCAAAGAAGCTAAAAAGAACGATCTAAACACATACCAGTTACTTAATTTATTTGGGGACGTTTTTGAGCGCGTTCGTTCAGAATATGTTGAAGCTCCCACAGATCAGGAAATGATTGAGGCAGCTATATCAGGTATGTTGTCATCTCTTGATCCTCACTCAAGTTATATGAATGCCAAAAGTTTCAAAGATATGCAGGTCAATACTCGTGGAGAGTTTGGCGGTTTAGGAATTCAAGTCACTATGGAAGGTGGGTATGTAAAAGTTATTTCGCCTATTGACGATACTCCTGCGTTTCGTGCTGGCATAAAGCCTAGTGACTTAATTAGCCACTTGGATGGTACTACGATAAGAGGTTTAACGCTCAATCAAGCAGTCGATAAAATGCGAGGTAAAGTTGGAAGTGACATTAAGTTGACCATCCGGCGAGAAGGCAAAGATCCATTTGATGTCACCATCACTCGAGCGATAATTAAAATAAAGTCTGTGCGCTCGCGAATTGAGGAGAGAATAGGCTACATTCGTATCACTCAGTTCAATGAACAAACTAATAAGGGCTTAACAAAAGAGATTTCTATATTGAAGGAAAAAATAGGCCCAAAAATCCAAGGTTATATTTTAGACCTAAGAAATAATCCTGGTGGCTTGCTGGATCAAGCTATAGCTGTTTCTGACGCATTTCTGGAAAAAGGTGAAATTGTATCTACTCGATCTCGGCAACCGGAAGATACACAACGATTTAATGCTCGACCAGGTGACCTTGCTAATGGGCTTCCTGTTATTATTTTACTCAATGGTGGTTCTGCGTCAGCATCAGAGATTGTAGCTGGTGCTCTACAGGATCATCGACGGGCTGTTATTTTAGGTACTAGATCTTTTGGTAAAGGCTCCGTGCAGACAATTATGCCGTTGTCAGGCCATGGAGCTATGCGTTTGACTACAGCTCGCTATTTTACACCATCAGGTCGCTCTATTCAGGCCAAAGGTATTGAGCCGGATATACTTGTAAAACAGGCTCGTATAGAAACCTTGGCTCTACCAAAACGCCGTGCTGAGTCTGATCTTCGAAATGCTTTAGACAATGGTAGTGAACCCAAAAAAAATGAGGTAGAAGAAGATAATTTAAAGGACGAAAAAACTAATATGGAGGAAAAAAAGGTGAATGATGAATTATTAGAAGATTATCAATTAGCACGCGCTTTAGACCTGTTGAGAGGTATTTCCTTATTTTCTAATAAGGAAATAAAAATTAATTAACCTGATCTTATACCCTTGGGAGGATAAACCTATGGCCATTGGGGTAAGAGCATGAAAAAAATAGACTTTCCTAAATTTCTAGGTTTATCTGGGCTTTTTAGTAAAAAAGACAGTAATGAAAAACTAGATAATGAAATTGGTGAAAGCGTTGATGATTCATTAGAAGTAATAGCCGAAGGTAGTGACGGCGATAAAATTTCTGGTGAAGATGACGATAAAGATATTGTAATAGATGATAGTGATGACGATGTCGCTGAAGATGAAGATCAAAGCTCTTCTTCTTCTCGTAAATTAGTTGTTTCTATTGCAGGTGGAGTGGCATTACTTTTAGGAATATCAATTGGAGTAGGTTTATACTACTTTGGTGATAATAAGGTTGATGTAGCTTCTATTAGCTCTACTAACAAAGAAATTAAGAGCAATAATAAGGGACCAATAGTTAGTATAGCTATCCCGCCTAGGGTTAAGAAGGGAGCTGGGCAGGGTGGCCTAAATAAATTTATTGGAGCTCCATCAAAGTTATTAAAACAAGAATCTGAAAAAGATGGACTTAATAATTCAGGCAAAATTCAATCTAAAGGTATCATTACTCCTAGTTCACCAAACAAATTGTCTGTTAAAAAAGCTAAACCTGTAAATGAACAGAAAACTCTCGGTGTTTTGAATCCTACTCCGAGAGGAAATGAAGCTGGACGCAGTGCATTATCCTCCAAAGCGCGTGCAGTAGGTATAATTGGCGGACGCTTTGGGGGGCGTGCCGATCCTCTTGGAGGCGCGCTAAATGCTATTAGTGGTCAGACGCAGAGCAAAGGAGCCGGCATAGTTATTCCCTCAGTGACATCAGTTACTTTGAGGTCTCTTCCTGACCATCCAGGTGGGAAACCTCTGGGTCCTTCGCCAGTTAATACGTTAATTGAAAAGAAAGAAGGATTACCTGGATTTTTGCCAAAGGCTGGTAAGGGAGATGATGTTTCTTGGAAAGTATATGCCCGGCCTTATAATGAGAAAAAAGAAATTAATGAAGAAGAAAAAGATGATGAAAAAGGAAAAGCAAAAAGAGCAGCAAAGAAGGTGGCTGTCGTTATTATGGGGTTGGGGTTAAGTCGTGCGTCAAGCATGGCTGCAATAAAGAAATTACCACCTGAAATATCGTTAGCCTTGGACCCGTATGCCACTAATTTAAGTGACTGGCTTGTTCGGGCACGGATTGTAGGCCACGAAGTTTTGTTAACACTACCTATGGAAAGCGAAAAATTTCCAATTCAAGACGCTGGACCATTTGCTTTAAAAACGTCACTCAGTAAAGAAGATAATATTAAGCGATTAGAAGTACTTCTAAGTCAAGTAACTGGTTATTTTGGTGTAGCAACTGTTTTGGGGTCACGGTTTGGTGACTCGAGGCCCCTAATGACAGAGGTGCTTAATAATGTGAAGGATAGAGGGCTTATGCTACTTACGACGGGATCTCAAAATTCCCTTCTTGCTCCAAAGATCGCACGCAAGATTGAATTACCATTAGTTGTTGGAGACGTTACCTTGGATGCTGAACCTTCTCCCGCTGGTATTCAGGCTCAGTTGAGACGTTTAGAAAAGATTCTTAACAACAAAGATGTTGCGGTAGCCGTTGCCCAACCGTACCCCACTACTTTGAGGAGATTGATTGCGTGGATTAAGACTCTAGAAAGTAAAAATATAACTTTAGTTCCAGTTTCAGCGTTGATTAATAAGCAGTTCAAACAAAAAAAGAAATAATAATGATAGTTGATTTATCTCGTAAAATAGAACTCCTTCCATACAGGTGTGGTGTTGGAGCAGTGCTATTTAATAAAGATGGCTTAGTATTTGCGGGTAGGCGCACAGGCATTCATTCTGAAGCATGGCAAATGCCTCAAGGTGGTATCGACGAAGGAGAGACTCCAGAGCAAGCTGTTATGCGTGAATTAGAAGAAGAAACAGGAACAAATAATGCAAGGATTATTACTAAGACCCATGATTGGCTCTCTTATGATCTTCCAGATGATTTGATAGGATTAACTTGGGGCGGTAGGTATCGGGGTCAAATACAGAAATGGTTTGCTCTTAAATTCTTGGGATCTGATAAAGAAATAAATATTAGAGCTCATGAAAAACCAGAATTCATAGAATGGCAGTGGTTAGATATAAATGAACTCTTAAAGTATATTGTACCCTTTAAGCTTGAACTTTATAAAGATATTATCTTTGAATTTAAAGAACTACAAATTCAGGTTAAGTCAGTTGATTAAATATTACTATGGTGTTTAGTAAATTCATCAGAAAGTTATAGTAAATTGTGTTAACATTAGGGCTTTGTTTTTTTTATAGATTTTTAAAAGAAAATCTTATATCTGGGTATCAATTTCATAGAAATGTTAGCTTTTTATCTGACTCATTAGAATTTAGGGGTGATACTTGAAATCTGTATTAGTTACTGGAGCGGCCAAACGGATTGGTCGTGCAATTGCTCTTAATCTAGCTAAGACTGGTTGGTCGGTAGCTGTTCATTGCAATCGTTCTATCGACGAAGCAGGTCAATTAGTTGATCATATAACTGAATTTGGTGGGGTGGCTGCCATAGTAGTGGCCGATTTAGCCATTGAAGAGGAAGCTGCAGGTTTAATACGTAAAACTAACGAAACTATTGGTCCAATAAGTTGTCTTGTCAACAATGCTTCAGTATTTGAAAAAGATACACTCGAGACTTCAACTCATAAGTCTTGGGAAAATCATATGCAGGTAAATTTACGAGCTCCTTTCCAGTTGTCTCAGGGATTTGTTCTTCAAAAACCAGAGGGTATTGAAGGTAATATTATTAATATAATTGATCAGCGAGTTTGGAACCTAACTCCTTTTTTTACTTCATATACTGTTAGTAAGGTTGCCTTATGGGGGTTGACACAAAATCTTGCTTTATCACTTGCACCATCTATTCGTGTCAATGCAATTGGTCCTGGCCCAACACTGCCAAGTATTCATCAAACTGAAGAACAATTTAAAGTCAAATGGTCAAAGCAGCCTTTGTCTCGACCTGTAAATATTGAAGAAATTTGTCGTGCAGTTGAATTTATTATTGGCGCAACTTCTATGACGGGTCAAATGATTGCACTTGACTGTGGTGAGCATCTTGGATGGGCGCCAGGCGATACTAATGAAGAAAAGGCTGAATAAAAAATGACGCAAAATTCTATAAAGTTATTTGCTGCTCCAAAGGTAGCTGATGCTTCTCGATTCATCCGACACGTGTTTATACGTGATTTAATTGTTATTTGTTCCATAGGTATTCATAGTCATGAGAAGAAAAATGAACAGAGGGTCCGTCTTAACTTAGACTTGGCAGTTGACGAGAGTGGCAAGCCAATTGATGATAATATAAATAACGTTATTTGTTATGAGAAATTGGCTAAAGGTGTAGACAAAATTATAGGACGTGGGCACGTGAATTTAGTTGAAACCCTTGCAGAGGACATAGCTGCGATGTGTCTAAGTAACCATAGGGTATTGTCTGTTAGAGTTAGGGTAGAGAAATTAGACATTCTTAAAGATGCACAAAGTGTTGGAGTTGAAATAGAACGAATTAATTTCAAAGTATAAATTTAATATTTAAAGCATTTACATAGACTAAATCATAATACCTATTGCGATACTTTAGTTAGGAGTTGTCCGCAGGCAAAATATTTCTTTAAAATTTTTTGTTTTTTGTTTTAATTACTACAGTTTCCTAATTTTTTCTTTAATAAAATAAAATTATTCAATGAAAACAATTAGTTGCTATAATGCCTAAAAAACAGGCATGATTTATAAAGTAACTCTTTTTTAAGGCCTTACAGTCTGAATACATGCTTTTCAACAGACTTATCCACAAATTTAGTGGATAGTTATTCTGGTTTAAAATTATAGTAACTAAAATTTCTTAAATCTCTAGACTATTAAAACAAACTATATTTGTGACGTATAAAATACTATGTCAAAAAATCAAAAATTAGTTCTGAAAGAAAATAAGGTTAAGACAATCAGCAAAGCCTTAGAAACTGGTATTTATGTCATAAAAAA
>MDSW01115305.1_pt1 | contig 11371 bp, 11 predicted proteins | sample 811171 | NCBI WGS metagenome assembly MDSW01 (sample SAMN05326641, study PRJNA326480) | marine metagenome | isolation source: seawater | place: Atlantic Ocean: North West | collected 2012
ACTTTTTTTTCCATAATTATTTTCCAGTTCCAAGAAAAAGTTTTGTTATAAATTTATGTTCTTTAAATGATGAAATATATAACAAAAGTATAGATTTTTGTATTGGTTCAATAAAATTAGCAAATAAGCTTAGCATTAAAAAATATTCAGTTCATGCGGGTTTTTTCTTTGATTTTAAACCTTCTGAAGCAGGTATGCAAAAAACTAAAAAAATTTTATCTAATAGAGAAGAGGCTTTATCAAGGTTTTATAATGCATGGTCAATCCTTAAAAAAAACAATATTGGACAAACGAAGCTATATATTGAAAATAATGTTTATTCAAAGGCAGATCAACAAATATTTGGAAATTCCAAACCATATATGTTGTTAGATTATAAAGATTATATGGAGGTAAGTAGTAAAATAAAATTTGATTTACTTTTAGATCTAGCTCATTTGTACGTTACATCAAATTCTTTACAGCTAAAGTTTGAAAAACAACTAAGAAATTTTATAAATAAAACAGAATATTTACATTATAGTGAAAACAATATGATAAATGACTCAAACCATGGACTTGATAAGTATAACAATATTTTTTCAGAAATTAAAAAATATGATTTGTCAAAAAAAATTATTACTTTAGAAATATATGATAAATTAAAATCTATTATTTATAGTAATAATAAATTTTTAAATTTGTTAAAAAATAAATAAAAATAATGAAAATTATTATTATAGGCGCTGGTACTACAGCTAAAGGTATAGCCAATATTCTTTATGAAAATAAGGAACACAATATTATTGGTTTTTTAGGCTCAAATGAAGAAGTAAAAAAAAACAAAGGTAAAAAAATATTTAATTCTTTTGAGCTAATTGGAGATAGGTCGCTTTTAAAAGATTTAAAAAAAGAGGATAATTTTGGGTTTGTAGTAGCAATCGGTGATCCAAAAATCAGAGAGAGCGTATATTCAGAAGCCATAGCATCTAATTTAATTCCCATTAAAGTTATCTCTAAAAATTCAATTATATCTCAATCAGCTATAATCTCAGATGGAGTAATTATTAAAAATGGAGTAATTATTGGCCATAATGTTTTAATTGGAGAAAATACCCTAATAGAAAGTGGAACAATAGTTGAAATAAATTCAAACATAGGACCTAATTGCACTATAGAATCAAGTGTATTGCTTAATGGAGAAAATATAGTTAAAAAAAATGTTCATATTAAATTTAGAACTGCGATTAACTCTTATATAAACATTGGTAAAAATCAAAATATTAAAGAAAATTCTTATATTGATAAAAATTTACCAGATATTTTAATAAAAGATTATTAATGGGTAAAAAAATTTTTATTGCAGGTGGTGCAGGATATGTTGGAACAGCATTAATTGATTTGGCTTTAAAAAAAAATTATCAAGTAATATGCTATGATATGCTAATTTATAGTGATGATCCAATTAAACAATTTAATAACTATCCAAATTTTAAGTTCATTAAAGGTGATGTACGAGATAGATCTAAACTTGATAAATCTATAGTAGGCTGTGATTATGTTGTAAATTTAGCAGCAATAGTTGGTGACAAACCTTGTCAGGTTGCACCAAAATCTACATACCAAATAAATTATTTAGGTAATCAATTTTTATTAGAATCATCAAAAAAAAATAGAATAAAGAAATTTATTTTCGCTTCTACTTGTTCAAATTATGGAATAAGTAGCTCAAATTTATTTGCTGATGAAAGTAGTAAATTAAATCCAGTATCACTATATGCAGAAATTAAAATTGATAGTGAAAAATTAGTTAAAGATTTTAATGATAAAAGTTTTTGTACAACAAGTTTAAGATTTGCGACCGCTTATGGAATATCAAATAGAACTAGATTTGATTTAACTGTAAATTCTTTTGCTTATGAAGCTTATAAAGATAAGAAATTAATGGTTTTCGCTGGAGATACTTGGAGGCCTTATATACACGTATATGATATGGGTCACTTAATTTTAAAAATTTTAGAATCATCAGATCAAAAGATTTCGGGTGAAGTTTTTAATGCTGGTTTTACGAATGAAAACTATACTAAAGAAGACATAGTAAATTTTTTTATAGAAAAAATGCCTTCATTGGAAGTTAATACTGTTAATTCGATAGAAGATCCCAGAAATTATAAAGTTTCATTTAAAAAAATTGAAAAATTATTTAATATAAAAAATAATTACAGTATTCCATTGGGTATAGATGAATTATTTGACAGTTTCAAATCAGGAAAATTAACCTATAATGATTATAGTACAAATTCTTTAGATAAAATAACGGAATTTTTTAATAAAAAAGAAGAATCTTTATATATCAATAATATCTAGTATATTTAGTAATGGCAAAATATAAAATACCATGGGCAAATCCGATATTAGGTAAAGAAGAATTACAAGAAGTTAGAAAATCTTTTATTTCACAAACATTTACTTCTGGAAAGCAAGTTCAAAAGTTTGAAAAATTATTATCTTCTTATATAGGTAGTAAATATTGTGTTGCAGTAACTAACGGAACTATAGCGCTAGATATAGCTTTAAAAGCAATTAAAATTAAAAAAAATGATGAAGTAATTTTGCCTGCGCTGACTTATTTTTCATCGGCTTCTTCAATTAGTTACCAAGGTGCAATCCCTGTATTTGTCGATATAGATCCAAATACTTTTAATATTGATCCAAATAAAATTAAAGAGGCAATCAATACAAAAACAAAAGCTATTATTTATATTGATTATGGAGGAAATCCTGCTGAAATAGATAAAATTCAAAAAATAGCAAAAAAAAATAAAATACCAATTGTCCATGATGCTGCTCAATCATTGGGCGCTATATATAAAAATAAAAAATTGGGAATGAACGGAAATATTTCTACTATGAGTTTTCATATGGCTAAAATTATAACAACTATAGAGGGAGGAGCAATTTTTACTAATCAAAAAAAAATATACGAAGAATTACTAACAAGACGAAATATAGGAGAGCCAAAACAAAAAAAATATTACCATACTTTACTAGGAACTAATGCTAGAATGACTGAATTAAATGCTGCTATAGGCATTAAACAACTAAGAAAACTTGAAAAATTTGTCAAAGATCGTAACAAAATTGCTAAACAATATGACAATAATTTTAAAGAAGCTAATTTAGATATCAAAGTGTTGGACTCTCGAAAAAAGAATTTTAGAAACTCTTATTTTTTTTACCCAATCTTAATTAAGAAAAGAAATTTTGTAGCAAATTCTTTACGGCATAAGTACAATATAGATACCAGAATAGCTTATCCAATGCCTATTTATAAACAGCCTTTATATAAAAATAAATTACAAAGTTATAAAAAATTTGAATGCCCAAATGCTGAAATGGTTTCTTCAAGAATTTTAAATTTACCTATATATCCAGGGATGAAGCTAAAGGATATAAAAAAAGTTGTGAACAGTATAAAAGAAATTTTGCAGAGTGATTAATTATAACCTTCATACTAACATATTATTTGGTGTTAAATCTATTGATAAACTTGAAAATAAAATTTTAGAATTAGATTATAAAAACTTAATATTTATTATTGATCAAAATATTTTAAATACCTCAATAATAAATAATCTTATAAAAATTTATAAAATAAAATTTAAGATTTCTATTTATGTATATGAAGAAAAATTTGAACCTTCATATAGGTATATAGATTTACTATCTAAAAAGATAAAAAGTAATAAACAAAAAATAGATTGTATTATAGCGATTGGTGGAGGAAGTGTCATGGATACGGGTAAAGCAATTGCAATTCTCTACAAAAATAAAGGTAAAGCAATTAAATTTAGAGGTTTTCCAAAAAAATTAAACCAACCTGTTCCAGTTATAGCCATTCCTACTACTGCAGGCACTGGTTCTGAAATAGTTTACAATGCTAGTATTATTGATGAAAAAACTAAATTTAAAATGGGAATTAATTATTATGATAATTATCCAATTTATTCGGTTTTAGATCCTAGACTTATTTCTACAGCACCATTAAACGTTATTATTTCTTCAGCTTTTGATACTATTGTACATTCAATAGAAAGTTTTATGAGCCCTTCTCATAATTCATTTACAAGATTATTAGGTATAGAATCTCTGAAAATTAGTTTTAAAATTCTTCCCAAGATTGTTAAAGGAGAAAAAAACGTTAATCATTATGGAAAATTACAAATTGCATCTTGTTTAGCAATGATGGCTTTATCAAATACAAGTAGTGGAGCTACTGGCGCACTTTCTTATTTTCTAGGTACTAACTATAAAGTTCCACATGGTTTAGCAGGAGCTCTGTTCATAGGTAAGATTTGTAAATTTAATCATAAAAATGGTTACTTGGATTATAGTGAAATATATGAGTCCATTTTTAATAAGAAAATAAAAAGTAAAAAACAAAAATCTAAATTATTTATTGAATTACTTTACAATCTAATTACAATTTGTAAAATTCCAAATAATATTTATGAATTTGGCTATAGAGATAAAGAATTTGAAAAAATAGTTTCTTTTTATAAAAATGCAAAACCAGCTTTTATGCAAAATCCTATTAAATTTAAAATAAATGATATAAAGGGAATAGTTACTTCAAACTATAATTGATTAATTAGAGATATAAAATGCCAGGTTTTGAAATAATTGGAAAAGAAGAGCAGGAAGAAATTAATAAAATTTTTGAAGATGGGGGTATTTTATTTGCTCATGGTTTTGATAATATTAGAAACAATAGATTCCGAGTAAGAGAGTTTGAAAATCTTTTTTCTAAGTATTTAAATGTTAAATATTCTCAAGCTGTTTCATCTGGTACTGCTGCGTTAAAATGTTGTTTGAGAGCGCTTAATATTGGACCAGGTGATGAGGTAATTACACAATCTTTCACTTTTATAGCTGTGGCAGAAGCTATAATTGATGTAGGTGCCAAACCAGTATTTGTAAACATAGACGATACTTTGAATATGAATCCAGATGAAATTCAGAGTTCAATTACATCAAATACAAAGGCTATATTGATGGTTCATATGCTTGGCGTAGCCTGTCAACAAGATAAAATTTTAGATATAGCAAAAAAGAATAATCTAAAAGTTATAGACGATTCTTGTGAGTCATTTGGAGCCGAATGGAGTTCAGAAAAATTAGGAATACAAGCTGATATAACAGCATGGAGTTTTGATGCGGGCAAAACTATTATTACAGGAGAGGGGGGGATGGTAACAACTAATGATAAAGAGCTTTTTCTTAAAGTCAGAGAATATCATGATCATGGCCATATGTATAATAATTCATTTCCAAGAAATCTTGATACTTTTAGAAATATTGGATTTAATTATAGAATGACAGAACTACAAGCTGCAATTGGAATGGCTCAACTTTCAAAAATTAAATTTATTTTAGATCAGAATAAAAAGAACTATTCTATACTCTATGAAATTCTATCCTCGATTAAGGGACTATACTTTAGAAAAATCCCTGTTCAATGCAAGCCCCTCAATGATAGTCTAATTATAAAATTTGATAATGTTGAACAAACTAAGTTATGTTTAGAGCAATTTAATAAAAATAGAATTTTTACAAAGAATGTTCCAGATGCAATCAAATGGCATTTTGCAACATATTGGACTCATATTTCAGAATATACAAAACTTAACAATGAGGAATTAAAAGAAAAATTAAAAAAATCTTCTGATATAATTGATAGATGTATTGCTTTGCCAATTTTTATTAAAACAAGTGAGATTGAAGTTAAAGAAAAGGCCGAAAAGGTAAAAGAAATTATATCAAAAATTGTTTACTAAATATATTGATCAATATTAATTTGAAATGAATATTTTATTTTTTATTCCTGCAAGAAAAAATTCAAAAGGTATTAAGAATAAAAACTTGTCTTTGATAAATTCTAAGCCCTTAATATTATATACTCTTAATTTTTTAAAAAAATTTATTAAAAAGAAAATAAATAAAAGTGATCATTATCATTATTTAATTTCTAGTGATTCAAAAAATATAAGAGATTTTTGCAAACAAAAAGGTTTTAATGTTGATTATAAAAGACCTAAAAAAGTATCAAAAGACAATAGTTCAATGGTTGAAACAATTAAACATGGATTGTTATGGTATGAAAAAAAAAATAAAATACAAATTGATACCATTATAGTACTTCAGCCAACATCACCTTTAAGATATTTTGATGAACTTAAAAAGATGTTATTTAGATTTAAAAGAAATAATATTCAGTCAATGATAAGTGTTACTTGTATGAAAGAACATCCATTTGAAAGTATTTATAAAAAAGGTAAAAATTGGAAGTTCTTAGAAAAATCAAAAAAAAATGTAAATGGAAGGCAAGATTATGATAACAATTATTTTTTTATAGATGGATCATATTATATTATCAATAAAAAATTTTTATTAGATAAAAATCGCATTATTATTGAAAATAAAACTGATTTATATCTTTTAGACCGAACTTGGCCCATAGATATAGATGTTAATGACGATCTTAAAATTGCAGAATATTTCTTATCTAATTAAAAGAATTTGTTATTTAAATAAAAAAATGTACTTATAGATGAATATTTATGAAATCTTTAGTTTATATAATTGGAGCAGGAGGAAATGCAAATATTATTACTGAAATTATAGAAAAGAAATTTAAAATTGGTGGCTTTATCTCAAATAAAAAGAGTGATTATGGAAAGAGTAAAAAATTATTTTTAGAAAATGAATTTTTAAAAAAATATAAGAAGAAAAAAATTATTATAGCTGTAGGTGAAAATAAAAATAGATTAAAAATTTTTAAAAAATTTAAAAAATATGGGCATAATTTTCCTAATGTTATTCATAAAACAGCTTTTATTTCTAAATCTGCAAATATAGGAATAGGTAATATAATTATGCCAAATGTTATTATAAATTCAAACGCTAGAATAGGAAATTTTAATTTAATTAATACATCTTCTATTATAGAACATGATTGCCATGTTGACTCGTTTGTTTCTATTTCACCTAAAAGTATAGTTTGTGGCAATTGTAAATTAAATGAAGGAGTTTTTTTGGGTGCAAATACATGTGTTATTCATAATATAGAAATAGGTGAATGGTCTGTAGTAGGATCATGCTCTAATGTAATAAAAGATATTAAAAAGAATACTCTTAACTTTGGAAACCCATCAAAAACTATAAAAAAAATAAACAAAAATTATCAAGTTTTATAATCTATTTATAAATGAAAATAGTATTTCTTATAGATAAAGTTTTTTCAGATAGAGATTATGATAGATTTGGTATTGATTTTTTTATTAAGAAATTAGTAAAAATTGAAATTTGGGATTTTAGGGTTAACATAGAAAAAAATCAAAATAATGATTATGAAGCTGATACTAAAAAAATAATTTTTAAAAATTTTTACTCAGATATAAATAAAGATTTAGAAACAAAAAGATTAAATAATTATTATATATTTGATTTGAGAGTGGGTAATTTAGATTATTTTAATCTGACTTTTTTTAAAAAGAAAAATGCAAATTTAATAAAAATTGAACAAATGTTACATCCTGTAAAAACAATTAAAATGCGTTACAAAATTCTTTATTTATTAAAAAAATTTAAATTGTTAATTATTTTTAGAATTATTAAAAAATTAATTAATTTTTCTAAAAATAAAGAAAAAATTATGTATGATATAAAAATTTGTTCAGGTAAAAAATCAAATTTACAAAATGCAAAAAATATAATTTATTCACATTCATTAGATTATGATATTTTTCTAAATTTAGATAAAGATAAAAAAATGTCTAATTCCAATAATATTGTTTTTATAGATAACGGAATGTGTGATCATCCAGATTATAAATTATTATCAATACCAAGTTATGCTACAAGTGAAAAATACTATCCTTCTATGAATCATTTTTTTAATGCTATTGAAAAATATTTTAATGAAAAAGTAGTTATTGCCGGACATCCTAAAATTTTGAATAATCAAAAACTTAGAACTCAATTTGAAAATAGAGAGATAATTTTTGGGAAAACACCTGAATTAATAAGAGATAGTAAATTAATTATTTGTCATGACTCTACTGCAATTAATTTTGCTGTTTTATGGAACAAACCTTTAATTTTTGTATCAACTAATGAAATAATGCAAAATAATTATTTGTCGATGCAATCAATTAAGGATGCTTTGAATATCAAATGTATAAATGTTGATTCACAATATAAAGGTATAGATTGGGATAAATTAGCAAAAAAATCACTACTTATGTATTCTGATTATAAAAAGGATTATATTAAAACCTCACAATCCAAAAATCAATATAGCTGGAAAATTTTTTTAGATTTTATTGAAAATAACAAATTATATAATAAAAAAATTATGAATAAATAAGATATTATAAAATATTATGAAAAAAACTATATTAGTAATAGGTTCAAACTCTTTCTCTGGTGCCAATTTTATAAATTATTTATTGCAAAAAAAACATAAAGTTATTGGAGTTAGTAGATCAACTGAAATCAATTCTATTTTTTTACCTTACAAAACTTTTTTAAATATAAATAAAAATTTTAAATTTTATAAATGTGATTTGAATAAACATACTAATAAGATAATAAGAATAATAGAAAATAATAAAATACAATTTATTATTAATTTTGCTTCTCAAGGCATGGTGGAAGAAAGCTGGAAATATCCAATTGATTGGTACAATACAAATTTAATTTCACAAATAAAATTAATTGAAAAAATTAAAAAATTTAAATTTATTAAAAGATATGTTCATGTTTCAACTCCTGAAGTATATGGCAATATCAAAAATTTGATTTCTGAAAATGAATTATTTAATCCTAGTACCCCATATGCAGCATCAAGAGCTGCTTGTGAGCATTATTTAAATAATTGTTATAAAAATTATGACTTTCCATTATCCATTACAAGGGCCGCAAATGTTTATGGACCAACTCAACAATTATATAGAATTATTCCAAGGACAATAATGTGTATTTTGACAAATAAAAAATTAAATTTGCATGGAGGAGGCAAGTCAATTAGATCATTTATTCATATAAAAGATGTTGCAGAAGCCACATATTTAATTATGTTTAAATCAAAAATTGGAGAAAGTTATAATATATCTACTGATGAATATATAACAATAAAAGATTTAGTTAAATTAATATGCAAAAAAATGAACAAAAATTATAATAAAATAATTAAGAATACTAGTGAACGTATGGGCAAAGATCATAGTTATTATTTAAATTCAAAAAAAATAAAAAAGGAATTGAATTTTAAAAATAAGTATAATATTTCTTCTGGCATTGATGAAACGATTGAATGGGTTATACAAAATATTAAAACTTTAAAAAAACAAAATAGAAATTATATTCATAAAAAATAAATGAAAATTTTAGTTACTGGAGGATGTGGTTATGTGGGCTCTGTTTTAACTAATCATTTATTGAAAGAAAACCATAAAGTTACGGTTATTGATACACAATGGTTTGGAAATTGTCTAAAAAAACATCCAAATCTTATTAATAAGAAGATAGATATAAGAAATTTTCCTGAAAAAATTTTAAAAAATGTAGATGTAGTATTTCATTTAGCAAATATAGCAAATGATCCAAGTGTAGAATTAAATCCTGAGTTAGCCTGGGAAGTTAATTGTTTGGGAACTCAGAAATTAATAGAAAAATGTATTAAAAATAAAGTAAAAAAATTTATTTTTGCAAGTTCTGGTAGTGTTTATGGTATTAAAAAAGAAAAGCATGTCACAGAAGATTTAGATTTGGTGCCTATCAGTACTTATAATAAGACTAAAATGGTAGCAGAAAGAATTTTACTTAGTTATTCAAATTACATTGAAAATTTTATTATTAGACCAGCTACAGTTTGCGGGATTTCCCCAAGGATGAGATTTGATGTAAGTGTAAATATGTTAACTTTACATGCTTTAAAAAAGAAAAAAATAACTGTTTTTGGCGGAAACCAAATTAGGCCAAATATTCATATTGATGATTTAATAAACCTTTATAAATTTATAATTAATAATAAAAATTTCAAAGCAGGAATATATAACGCAGGTTTTGAAAACATTTCTATTTTGGATATTGCAAAAAAAATTAATAAAAAAATTAAATCTGATATTATTATTTTGCCTTCAAATGACCCAAGATCTTATAGACAAAATTCAGATAAACTTTTAAAAACTGGTTTTAAGCAAAAGTATAATGTAGAATTAGCTATTGAACAAATTATTCAAGAATATAATAGAAATCCTAATATTGAAAATCTAAAAAGTTACACAGTAAAATGGATGAAAAAAATTAACGCAAAATGATTTTAGGAAAAGAAATTGATTTATTAAAAAACTATCCAAAATCCAAAAGAGATATATCTAAAAGATTAGAATATAAAAGTGAAGAAGATCGTTTAATAGCTAGAAAATTTGATAAAGAATTTTTTGATGGAGAAAGAAGGCATGGATATGGAGGATTTTCATACAATGAAAAATATTGGAGAAATGTAATTAATGACTTTATTCAATATTGGAAATTAAATAATGAATCAAGTGTCTTAGATATTGGTTGTGCAAAAGGATTTATGTTGTATGACCTATCTCTAGCTTTACCAAAAATTAAATATGCTGGTATAGATATTTCAAAATATGCAATCGAAAATAGCATTGATGCCGTAAAGGATAATTTATCTGTTGGTAATGCAACTAAATTACCATATGCAGATAAATCCTTTGATGTAGTAATTTCTATTAATACACTTCATAACTTGGAAGAGAGTGATTTTAAAATAGCAGTAAATGAAATAAATAGAGTATCAAAAAAATTCTCATTCATTACAGTAGATGCATATAGGAATGAAGAAGAAAAAGAGAAAATTAATGCATGGAATCTTACTGCAAAAACAATTAAATCTACAGAAAAATGGAAAGAATTTTTTAAAGAAATAAATTACAAAGGAGACTTTTATTGGTTTATTCCATAAATCAAAAAACATATTTATCATTATACAAAAGTATTTATAAAATTAGAAAAATTGAAGAAAGAATATCTTCAGAATACTTAAAAAATGAAATGAGATGTCCTACTCATTTGTCTATTGGTCAAGAAGCTGTAGCAGCTGCTTTTTCTAAATGTGTTAAAAAGGGTGATTACGCAGTTAGTTCTCATAGAGCTCATGCTCATTATTTAGCAAAGGGAGGTAACTTAAAATCCTTGATATCTGAATTGTATGGAAAAAAAACAGGTTGTTCTCATGGCAAGGGTGGTTCCATGCATTTAATTGATCTCTCTGTAAATTTTATGGGTAGTACAGCAATTGTTGCTAATAGCA
>MDSW01062241.1_pt1 | contig 11370 bp, 7 predicted proteins | sample 811171 | NCBI WGS metagenome assembly MDSW01 (sample SAMN05326641, study PRJNA326480) | marine metagenome | isolation source: seawater | place: Atlantic Ocean: North West | collected 2012
AGATAATGTAGTCTCTCCAGCAGGAGCTGCAGGATTCTGGCAGTTTTTAAAAGGTACTGCTCGTGAGTACGGTTTAGAGGTGAATGCCTCTATTGATGAGAGGTATAATCTAGAAAAGGCAACAGTTGCAGCATGTAAGTATTTACAGGAAGCATATAATAAGTTTGGAAGCTGGACTATGGCAGCTGCTTCATATAATATGGGGCAGAATGGAGCTAGAAGAGCAATAATAGCTCAAGAATCAAACAATTATTATAATTTACACTTAAATTCTGAAACTTCTCGATATATATTTAGGATTATTGCTGTTAAGCATATTATGGAAAATCCTAATGAATATGGGTTTATTTTTCGTCAAAAAGATTTATATAGTATGCCTGATTTTAAAACTGTAAAAATCGACTCAACAATTGCTAATTTATCTGATTTTGCAAGGTCAAATTCGATAAATTACAAATTACTTAAATTATTTAATCCTTGGTTAAGGTCTACTTCTCTTCCTGACAAATCTAGAAAGGAGTATATGCTGAAAATTCCTACTGATACTAGTTTGATGGTGTTTGATGAAATTAAAATTGATTCTTTAGAATAAGATGGAAAATCAAAAAGATGTTATTGCTATTTATGGCGCTCGCGTTCATAATTTAAAAAATATTGATTTAGTTATTCCTAGAAATAAATTAGTTGTCTTTACTGGAAAGAGTGGGAGCGGAAAGTCATCATTAGCTTTTGATACTATTCATAGTGAGGGGCAAAGGAGGTATTTAGAGACTTTTAATGCTTATGCTCGTCAATTTTTGGGAAATATGCAACGCCCAGAAGTTGATAAAATAACTGGATTGAGTCCTGTGGTAGCAATTGAACAAAAAACAACTTCAAGAAACCCAAGGTCAACAGTAGGCACGATTACGGAGGTATATGATTATCTGCGTTTGCTTTATGCTAGGGTTGGAACTGCATATTCATATAAATCTGGTAAAAAAATGGTTCGGTTCACTGATAATCAAATAATGGATTTACTCTTTAAAGAATTTGGAGGAGAGGCAATTAATATTTTAGCTCCTGTTGTTAGATCAAGGAAAGGGCACTATGCTGAGCTTTTTAGCTTGCTATCTAAGAAAGGTTATTTGAAAGCTAGAGTTAACGGTGAAATTATTGAGATAGGACCATCATTAAAATTAGATAGGTATAAAACTCATGATATAGAGGTGGTAATTGACAGATTGAAAGTTACAGAAAAAAACAGAACAAGACTTCTTTCATCATTAGAATTAGCAATGAATGATGGGGATGGCGTGATGTTAGTTGTAGATTTGGAAAGTGAACGTAGTAGATATTTTAGTAGGTCATTGATGTGTCTAGATACAGGTATTGCCTACAGTACTCCTGAGCCAAATTCATTTTCTTTTAATTCTCCTAAGGGAGCGTGTAAGGATTGTAACGGATTAGGAAAATATAAAGTAGTTAATATAGATAAAGTTGTGCCTAATAAAGGGTTAACTATTAATAAAGGAGCGATTGCACCTATTGCAAATAGAAATTCGGATTGGATAATTAATCAAATCAAGTTGATAGGTCATAAGTATGGCTTCTGTTTAAATACACCTTTTTCTGATATTCCAGAAGAGGGTGTACAGGCTATAATGTATGGAATTCAGGATACTGTAAAAGTAAATTTAGAGTCTGCTAAGATTTCAAAACAATATAAATTAAGCTTTGAGGGTATTATTAATTTTATTGAAGAGCAGTCTACATATTCGGATTTAAAATCAATTGGAAGATGGGCTAGAAGGTATATGTCAGAATTAGATTGTAAGAGCTGTTGTGGTAGCAGATTAAACATTGAATCATCAAATTTTAAGATTGCTAATAAAAGGATTCATGAGGTTTCTAATATGGATATTTATTCTGTCTTAGAATGGGTTGACTCTATACCATCCTCATTAAATCAAAGCAGTCTAAAGATTGCTAAACAGGTTATAAAGGAGCTTGGCAAGAGACTAAATTTTATTAAGGATGTTGGACTCGCGTATCTTTCTTTAAATAGAAGTTCAAAAACTTTAAGTGGCGGTGAGGCACAAAGGATTCGTTTAGCAACCCAAATAGGCACACAGCTTACTAACGTTCTATATATATTAGACGAGCCAAGTATTGGTCTGCATCAGAGAGATAATCTAAAGCTTATTGAATCTCTTAAAAAACTTAGAGATATTGGTAATTCTGTGATTGTTGTTGAGCATGACAAAGATATGATTGAGAGGTCTGATTATATTGTGGATTTAGGTCCTGGTGCTGGTATTGAAGGGGGAGAGGTTGTTTCTGCAGGTGACTACAAAACCATAATTAAGGATAATCATGCTACAGCTCTTTATTTGAGTGGAGCTAAAGAAATCAAGACTCCTAATACAAGAAGAGAAGGAAATGGTAACTTTTTGAATCTTAAGGGAGCAAAAGGCAACAACTTAAAGAATATAGATGTGAAGATTCCTTTAGGGTTGTTTTGTTGTGTTACTGGAGTTTCTGGAAGTGGTAAGTCTACTTTAATTAATGAAACACTTTATCCAATTCTTAATAAGCATTTCTTTAGAGGTGAAAAAGAGCCACTTCCTTATGATTCAGTCTCAGGGCTTGAATATCTTGATAAGGTTATTGCTGTTGATCAATCTCCCATTGGTAGAACTCCAAGGTCAAATTCTGCAACATATACAGGTGTTTTTTCTGATATAAGAAGGCTTTTTTCAGACTTGCCAGAGGCAAAGATTAGAGATTATAATATAGGAAGATTTTCTTTTAATGTGTCTGGAGGCAGGTGTGAAGTATGTAAAGGTGGAGGGATGAGAACTATAGAAATGAATCTTCTGCCAGATGTTGAGGTGCATTGCGAAGCATGTAATGGCAAACGTTATAATCGTGAAACTCTGGAGATTCGTTTTAAAGGTAAATCTATTTCTGATGTATTAAATCTTACTATTGATCAGGCAGTTATTTTTTTTCAAAATCATCCTTCTATTTATAGGAAGATTAAAACACTACAAGATGTCGGTCTTGGCTATGTTGCTTTAGGACAGTCTGCCACTACATTTTCTGGAGGAGAAGCGCAAAGAATTAAGCTAGCTTCTGAGCTTTCTAAAAAAAATACTGGTAATACTTTCTATATTTTGGATGAGCCTACTACTGGTTTGCATTTTGAAGATGTTAAAGTATTCTTAGATGTCATAAGAACGATTGTAGATAAAGGAAATACAGTCCTAATTATTGAACATAATCTTGATGTTATAAAGGTCTCAGATTATATTATTGATATTGGAAAAGAGGGAGGAGAAGAGGGAGGGTATATTATTTGTAACGGAAAACCAGAAAAAATCGTAGATTGTATAGATAGTTATACTGCCGGTTTTTTAGCAAAGGAATTAAGTTAAATTTATTAGAGAGTATAATTTTATTAGATAAAGATGAGTAAAGAAGAAAAGAAAATACAACGCGCATTTAAAGAAAAAAATTGGAATGCTATAAAAACTGCTGATTCTTGGCAGATTTTTAAGATTATGTCTGAGTTTGTAGAAGGTTTTGAATCTATGTCTAAGATAGGTCCTTGTGTTTCAGTTTTTGGTTCAGCAAGAACAAATCCAGAAAATAAATATTATAATCAAGCTGAAGAAATTGGATATATGCTTACCCAGAAAGGTTATGGAGTTATCACGGGTGGAGGGCCTGGCATTATGGAAGCAGCTAATAAAGGTGCTTGCAGAGGAGGGGGGAAGTCTGTTGGTCTTAATATTGAATTGCCTTTTGAGCAGTCACATAATGATTTTATAGATAGTGATAAACTTTTAAATTTTGACTATTTCTTTATAAGGAAGGTGATGTTTGTAAAATATGCACAAGGCTTCATTGTCTTACCTGGTGGCGTAGGGACTCTAGATGAATTATTTGAAGCAATTACTTTAATACAAACAGGAAAGATTGCTCGTTTTCCTATTGTGCTTGTTGGCTCTTCTTATTGGGAGGGAATGATTAGTTGGATTAAGGAGATAATGTTAACATTAGAACGTAATATCAGTCTTGAAGATTTAGATTTATTTCATGTCGTTGATTCTCCATCTGATGCTGTCGATATTATTGAGCAATTCTATAAAAAGTATACTTTAAAGCCTAATTTTTAGTCTATCTGATTACATTCTGATTTTTTTAGTACTTTTACGCCAATTATAAAAAATATAATAATGACGAAATTTTTGAAAAAAGTAGTTATTCTTAGTGTGTTATTAGTGTCAGCAGACCTTTTTGCTCAGGATGATTTGTTTAATAAGAATCAAGAAAAAGCTTTCCATCCTAAGTTTACTTTGGGTTCAGGGATTTATACTTTAACAGGTGATATACAGAATGAGGAAAAAGGATTACTGAAAGGGAGAGAAGGATTTAATGCAGGAATGAAGTTTGAGCTAGTGCAGGGTCTAGATATATCATTCTTATTTATAAAAACGTCATTTTCTGCAGATGTAGACGAACGGTTTTATTCAGATGTTGATGGATTTGGAATTCATTTGGGTTATACTCTTAATAATTTTTTAAAGAAATCAAAGATTAGCCCAGTATTATCTTTAGGTGTTCAGAGATTGGGGGTTTTAACAACGATTAATGATGAGAAGCAAGAAAGAGCTAGTGCTATTACAGCTCCTTTATTTTTTGGTTTAAGGATGGATGTTACAGAACGATTACAATTTGATGTTGGTATTAACTTTGGGATAGGTATGCAGGATATTGATATGTCAGAAGAAAATCAAGGAAATTCAGATGGCTATAAATCTTTAAATTTTGCAGTACATTATGATTTATTTACTCCTGGAGATAATTCTGATAACTATTTTGACGATAGTTATTATGAAGATGTTGATTTTGCCAAATTAGAATCACATGATGAGGATGGAGATTTAGTTCCTGACATGGATGATTATTGTCCTAAAACACCAATTGGAGTTAAGGTTGACAAAAATGGATGTCCAATTGATAGCGACAAAGATGGAATCCCAGATTATTTAGATCAACAGAAAAATACTCCTCAGGGTTCTATTGTAGATGAGTATGGTGTTAGATTAACTGCTGAAAAGTATAAGAGTATTTATTCAGATTTAGAAATAGCTTCAAGGAGGTATGCAAATTTCTATAATGAAGAAGAAATCAAACGTGAGGATTATAAAACAATTGATGAGTATCTTATTGCAAAGGCAAATGCTTTCAATAAAGCTTTTAATGAGAGTTTAGATGATGACGTTAGCGCTAGGGGTCTGGTGTATAGAGTAAAGATAGGTGAGTTTCTGGATGGTATTCCTGCAAAGATTGCGAATAAGTTATTAAGTATCGAGGATTTACAGAGCTTTACAATGGATAATGATGCTATAATATATTCTGTTGGCACGTATCCTAATCTAAATGACGCAATAAATAGATTAAGCTCTTTAGAAGATAAAGGATTTGATGATACATATATTATAGTTGACAATAATGGAGAAATTTCTAATTATGTTGAAGCCAGTTCTGTTGAAGTATTAGATGATTATGACGTTGTGAATACTAGTGATGAAGTTGCGATGCCTCCCCAAGAACAATATAATGTAGAAGAAGGTATTGCTGTTGAACAGCTTAATGAACCAGTTGATGAGACTACGTACAGGATACAGATAGGTGCATTTAGCAAGCCTTTGTCTGAAAAGGTTTTTGTTGGTGTTAAGAATGTTGTTTCTTTTATAGGCAAAGATAAATTGATTAGGTATATGACAGGTTCTTTTGTTGATTATAAAGATGCTGTAGATTATCAAGCTCAGATGCAAGCAAGAGGTTTTGAAGATGCTTTTATTGTTACTTATAAGAATGGTGAAAGGATTAGTTTAAATCTTGTACTTAAGAATCAAGATGAGGTTTATGTAGCCGAACAGGAGGAGAATTCTGATGACATGCTTTCGAATCTGAAATTTACTGTGCAGATTATGGTTTCCGAAACCTCAGTTTCTGCTGATGACTTGAATAGAATGGGACAACTAGGAAATATTGATAAGCAAGCAAAAGGTGCTGATATGTATGAGTATTATGCAGGGACCTATATAGATATAGAAGAAGCTTCTACTCAGCTTGAGAAAGCTAAAATAGCAGGATTTTCTGATGCGTTTATATTCGCAACAAAGGATGGTAGAAGGATTAGTCTAAAAGAGGCCCAGAAGATTATTGAAAAAGGCAAATAAAGATTATTGTTATGTCTTTTTTTTCTTACTCCCTCTATAGACTTGATATTTTCTAAAACTACATTCTAAATCACCATTCATTAGTTTTATTTTTTTATCTGGACGTAATCCGATAAATTTCATATTTTCAATGTCAGATGAAATTAACCACACTGTACATCCTTCATAATTATGTTTTAAAGTAGTCCCAATCTTGTCATAGAAATTATCTGCTTCTATAGGCATTCTTTCTCCATAAGGAGGGTTAAAAATAACAAATGTTTCTGGGTTAATCTCTTTTTCAAAGAAATCAGTATTTGTTATTTTAATATTGCCATACATTAACGCATTATCAATATTTTCTCTTGATATTCTTACGGCTTTTTGAAAGTTGTCACTGCCTGTAATTTTCCCGCTATAATCTTTTTCTTTATCTAATGAGGCTTCTTTTATGGTTTCCCACAATTCTTCATCAAAGTCTTTCCAATTTTCAAATCCAAAGCGTTGACGGAATATATTAGCGGGTATATTATATGCAATTAATGCAGCTTCAATTAATAGAGTTCCACTTCCACACATTGGGTCATGAAAATCAGATATTTTATTCCAGCCACTTAATAATATAAGACCAGCAGCTAGCACTTCATTAATAGGAGCAGTTACTGTATCTAATTTGTATCCTCGTTTATGTAATGATCCTCCAGAACTATCTAGTGATATAGTACAAGTATGCTTTGCAATATGTAGGTTAATGCTTATATCTGGCATCTTAGGATCTACATTGGGACGTTTGCCAAGCTTTTTTCTAAAAGTATCAGCAATTGCATCTTTCATGATTAGTGAGGCGTACTTACTATGTTTAAAAGCCTCTGAATGAGTAGTCGCATGAGTAGCGAAAGTAGAATCGAGATTAAAGAGATTAGTCCAATTAATTTCACATAACTTATGATATAACTCTTTTTCATTATGTGCTTGGAAGTGTGAGATAGGTTTTAAAATTCTAAGAGCAGTTCTAAGGTTCAGATTTGCTTTGTACATAAATCCTTTATCTCCCTTGAAGCTTACAGCTCTATTTATAGGCTTAACATCTTGGGCTCCTAATTTTCTTAGTTCCTCAGCGAGTATATCTTCTAAGCCAAACATTGTCTTGGCTAGCATATAGAAATTATCATTTTCCATTTAACAAAGGTAATGCTTATTAGCTGAAAGATTTCGTTAGATTTGTTGAAAATATTTTCGCTTATGTATATTTCAAATATAGACTGGATTATTATTATTTCTTTTTTAATCTTAACTTTACTTATTGGTATCATTGTTTCCAATAAATCTTCAGAGAGTTCTTCTTAATTTTTCCTCTCAGGAAGAAATATGCCTTGGTGGTTATTAGGGTTGTCAATAGTCGCAACTACCTTCTCAACTGACACTCCAAATTTAGTGACTGATATTGTTAGAAATAATGGTGTTGCTGGTAATTGGGTATGGTGGGTGTTTTTGCTTACAGTTTTTGTCTATGCTCAATTATGGAGGAAATCTAATGTAAGTACAGATATTGAATTTTATGAACTGAGATATTCAGGCAAGCCAGCAAAATTCCTTAGAAGATTCAGAGCGCTTTATCTAGGAGTTGTTTTTAATGTATTAGCTATGGGTGGTATTTCTTTGGCGGCTATTAAGATAGGACAGGTAATGTTAGGATTGAATGCCTTTCAGACCATTGGCATTGCAGGTGCGATTACAGTTATCTTTAGTACGGTAGGAGGTTTTAGGGGTGTGGTATATACTGATTTTATTCTTTTTTTTGTGGCGATGACAGGGTCAATTGGATCAGCTTATTATTTGGTAAACATTCCAGAAGTTGGTGGGATTCAAACTTTAATTAATCATCCTAATGTTATAGATAAGATTTCGATATTTCCTGATTTTAGTAATACAGAGCAGCTTATTATGTTATTTGTTATTCCACTTGCAGTACAGTGGTGGAGTGCTTGGTATCCGGGCTCTGAGCCAGGTGGTGGGGGTTATATTGCTCAGAGGTTACTGGCTGCTAAAGATGAAAATCATGCAATTAGAGCAACGTTCTTTTTTAATATTATGCATTATGCTTTACGTCCTTGGCCTTGGATTGTAGTAGCTTTAGCTTCATTAGTTGTTTTCCCTGACCTTGGAAGTATCAAAGGGGCTTTTCCAGCTATTAGTGAAGATAAATTAGGGCATGATTTGGCTTATTCAGCTATGCTTACAAAATTGCCAACAGGTCTATTAGGTTTGGTGTTGGCTTCATTAATTGCAGCTTATATGTCTACTATATCTACGCATTTGAACTGGGGGGCGTCTTATGTAGTAAACGATTTTTATAAACAACAGGTTAACCCTGATGCTAATGAGAAACAATTAGTTAATGTAGGTCGTCTCTCCACAGTTGTTTTGTTCCTGTTTTCTGCTGCTCTAGCTTTGTTGCTTACCAATGCTTTGCAATTATTCGATTTTATTTTGATGTTTGGTGCAGGTACAGGCCTTATTTTTATACTTAGGTGGTTTTGGTGGAGAATAAATGCATGGAGTGAGATATCTGCTATATTTTCTTCAGGTATTGTTTCTATATTATTTAATATTGAGTTTTTAGAATCTATATTATTTGCAGAAGGAGCATTTATGCCAGAGTATTTGAAATTTCCGATGGTAGTATTATTAACGACTATAATTTGGGTTGTTGTAACTTATTTAACTCCTCCTGAGGATAAAGAGGTGTTGCTTAATTTTTATAAAAGAACTAAGCCAGGAGGTCCAGGATGGAGATTTATAGTTGGTAAGGAGAAGATAGTGAGTTCAGAATGGTCAGTTCCTTCGGGGATTCTAGCAACGCTTCTATCGTTAGTTATGGTTTACTGTTTACTTTTTGCTACAGGTTATTTTATTTATGGGAACTTGCAGGTAGCAGCAATTTTAGTTCTAATTTCTGCAATCTCTGCTTATCTTCTATTTAAGCTATGGCAGAGGATTAAATTTAGGCTTTCTTGATGGTAATTTAGTATATTATTTAAAGTGGAATGTGATTCGTGATATGTGTAGCTTGTTAAGTTGTTAGATTTTGGATTATTTCAGAAACAGGTGAAACTTTATGAGTGTGTTGTATAGATTTTCCTGCACACCAAACTGTTTTATAGGTACTGCTAAAAGCAGCCTTTCTAATAGGCTTCATTCCTTTCAGGAAAGTAATCATCTTTATCCATTTTTTTAATTTTCTATTTTTACTTAATGTTTTTTCTAGCCAATTTTGTTTTGTTCCTATCTTTTGTACATATGGTGTATTGATGATAGTACAAGGACTGCCGGAGATTTTTGTCGAGATTACAATATCCTCTTCTCCATAGTCCACACATGCTTGCTTGTACTCATCTGATATGTCTGCTTCTTTACATGCTATAAATGGTGATCCAATAGAGAGACCTGAAAAACCCATTCTGATTTTTTCTTCAACTCCCATTTTTGTGCCAACACCACCAGCTGAAATCACGGGTATGGTTATCTCATTTTTAAATTGGTTTATCATCTCTTTTGCAGAAAGCATACCTAGGTGACCTCCTGCCATATTGTTTACTGCAATAATTCCATCAGCATCCAACGCTTGACATTTCTTTGCCATTTCAATATTGATTACATCACAAAATACTTTTATACCTTTTGATTTACATGTTTTAATCACTTTTTCAGGGCTTCCTAAAGAGGTTATTATAAAGTCAACTCCTATCTCTACACAAGCTTTAAGTTGTTGTTGAAGTTTTATGTTTGATTTATTTACTATTAGATTAACACCTAATCCACTTGATTCTGTTTCATTTCTTATTTGTAAGATGGCATTTTTTAAATCCTTGATTGTTCTGTAATTTAAGGCTGGCACACAGGCCGCTATATTACTGTTTAATGCTGCAATCATCATTTTTGTATTAGTTACTAAAAACATAGGAGCCATTATAATTGGGTGCTTTATATTTAGTAGTTCTTTTAAGGACTTCTTGCTCATTTATTAGATAACAGTAACACCTTAAGAAAAAGGTCTTGGCTTTTTTGTTTAAGGTGTTAGGATTAGTTGTGTTAATACAGAGTGTTTGCTCTATAGTTTATTTACTTGATTCTGAAAGGATATTTATGGCTCTCTAATTCTTTATTTGCCTTTACAATTTTTTGTTTTAGGTTTTGTTTGTATTGATTAACTCTTTCGTGAATATCTTCATTGTCAGTTGCTAGTATCTGTGCAGCTAGAATGCCAGCATTTAGTGCTGCATCTAACCCAACTGTAGCTACAGGAATTCCGGGAGGCATCTGTAGGATTGATAGTATTGAATCCCATCCGTCAATTGATATTGATGATCGACAAGGGACCCCAATAACAGGAACAGTAGTAAATGCTGCAACTACTCCTGGCAGATGCGCTGCTCCGCCAGCTCCTGCAATAATAACTTTTATTCCATTTTTCTTAGCATTTGTTGCAAAGTTTTCTACTAGCTCTGGCACTCTGTGTGCAGATAGAGCATTTATCTCAAATGGGATTTCCATTGTATTTAAGAATTCAGCTGCTTTTTTCATAACTGGCATGTCAGAGGTGCTCCCCATGATGATACTTACTGTTGGCTTCATATTTTACGTTTTTAGATGCAAATATATTGTTTATTATATAATAATTCGTCTTTTATTTATAAACAGAATTTATTTCTTCAGAAACGAGGTTTTTTTTAGTTAACAAATATTTTTTTTATATGGTTTTAAGAGTGTTAGTATTTTTTTCTGAAGTTTATTATTATGTAAGTGTTTGTTTATTAGTTCCTTTGCGATATTTTAATGTCAGAATTATTTTAATATTAAATTGTAGTTATTTTTTTGCTTGAGGCATAAAAGAGTTTATATTTGCAGCCGCTTTTTTAGGTTAGTTTTAAATTTTAAAAGTTGAAGAGTAGAGATTATTTTTGATTTTGGCTCAGGGTTTTAAATTTTTTTTTATTTTTGCGCCCGCTTTTTTAATTTTTGTTTAAAGAAGTTTTAGAATAAGTTGTTGATTTTTATGCAACTATTTGAAAATAGTTCATTGATATATTGAAGATAGAATTAATTACATCCAATTACAGTCAATTACAATTTTTTTATACAACGAAGAGCTTGA
>MDSW01076008.1_pt1 | contig 11370 bp, 11 predicted proteins | sample 811171 | NCBI WGS metagenome assembly MDSW01 (sample SAMN05326641, study PRJNA326480) | marine metagenome | isolation source: seawater | place: Atlantic Ocean: North West | collected 2012
GGGACAAACTACTTTTTTATCTGATAACATTGAAGTTCTTATATTGGTTTTTCACATTTCTATAAAGAAATTTTAACAATTTTGTGGTATCTAAGGACATATGGAAATTGTTACTAAAATAGCACCAATTGCGCTAGCATTGATAATGTTAGGTCTTGGACTTGGACTTACAAAACAAGATTTCACAAGAGTTATAAAAACACCCAAAGATTTTTTATTAGGACTGGTATCTCAATTAATAATTTTACCAATTGTTGCATTTATATTAATAAAATTTTTAGGCACATCTCCTGAAATTGCACTTGGTGTAATGATTATTGCAGCTGCACCTGGTGGAATTACATCAAATATTCTTACAAAATTTGCAAATGGCGATGTAGCGTTATCAATTTCCCTAACAGCAATTATAAGTATTTTGAGCATTATAACAGTACCGTTAATTGTTTTTAATTCAGCTGACTTAATTGGAATTAGTTTTGAATCTGAAGATATTAATATTACAAGCACTGCATTAAAAATGGCATTAGTAGTGGCTGTCCCAGTATTTATTGGAATGATAATTAGAAACTTTGCCGATAACTTTATATCCTCAAGAACTTCAATTATTAATAAGATTACCGGTTTTTTATTCTTAATAGTTTTTATAGCAATATGGATTGAGGAAAGAGACAATATTTTTAATTATTTGGCTCAGGCAGGATTAGTCGTATTAAATTTAAATATAGTGATGATGGCTATAGCATATTTCCTTGCAAAAAAATTTGCTTCTGGAATTAAACAAGTAAAATGCATTTCTTTAGAATGTGGTCTTCAAAATGGAACTCTTGCAGTCTTTGTTGCAACTGAAATTTCTAATGAAGTAGTTTATATGATCCCAACTGCTGCGTATGCTTTAATAATGTATATCACAGGATTTATATTTATTTGGATATTAAGAAAGTCACTTTAAAATAATTTGATTAAATATTTTAGAAGTAAAATCACTAAATTCATTTAAAGCACTATTTTGTATATTATACATTTCAGCTTTATATTTACCCTGATCACCTGGATGAATTAATTTATTTTTATCCATGAATAAGTGTTTGTTTAAAATTAGTGTTTTAAGTTTCCTTGTTACAGTTGGTCTTGGAATTCCAGTTATATCTGAAAGTGACATTGTATTTATCCCTTGAGTTTCTATTTTTTCAATTGTAGATCGCCATGTAGAAATACTTATATTGTGATTATTTTTACCCAATCTCATTTTATTTGCTCTATGCAGCATAGGAATACACCAAATTATAAATTTTTCAGTATCGTTGTTAAAAAATTTTTTCCAATTATATAGCCAATTAAAAATAAATTTATAATAATGATGCCAGGTATAAGTTAAATTTGATTTCATAGCATTTGTAATCATTTCTTTAGTAATTTCTTTTTTAATTAAATTTTGTTTTAAACAAATTTTATAAATTAAATAAAAAACTGCAGTCAAGTTTTTCATAGTAACAATTGGCTCTACTAACTTAATAGCTGTTTTATCGATAATTAAATGTTTACCTTTTTTTTTTAGAACACCTACTTTTTCAAGTTCGGTAACTTTTCTTCTAGTAGTTTCTTTTGGTATTCCAAGTGCTTTTGCTATTTCAACAATATTTATCTTTTCAATATCAAAGTGATCAGTTTTATAAAAATCTTCATAACTTACTTTTATATAGTTATCATAATAAAATGAGACAGTTTTTCTAAACAGATAACCCAAAATGATATACTTATCCGCATCATTAAATGCTTTATAGGTTCCTGTAATCCACTCTCCTAAAAAAGACATATACTCGGGAGCAAAATGTAAATAATTCTCTGAAATTATCAATTTTAAACGAGATTTATCAATTGCGTTTACAATACGTGGTATCTCATGTTTTTCCCCCATCTATCTATTTTGGACATTGATATAAATTTGTCAACCCATTTTGGACATTTCAAATCTTAACATCTTAAGTATTAGGTGATTAAATTTGACTTATAAAAATGAGTACTGAAAGTTTAAATAGAGCATCTGTGATTACTTCTGAATACCCAAAAGGAATTTCTGAAAAAAAAAACTTGTCCCCAAAAAAAGTAAATATAGATGTTCTTAAAAAAAGAGTATTTGAAGAAAAAAAAAGAGAAAGATTTCAAAATAGGGTGATGATGGGAATGTTTTGTCTTTCACTTGCAATATTAGGTTACGTAATTGTTTAACAAAAAGCACTATAAACCTCTGAACATATTATTCTTATCTTTATCTATAGCTACATTAACTTGGTTAGCTTCAGCTTTTATTTAATTGGTTTATTTCCTTCAAGATATTAATAGGAATATTAATCTTTTTTTTTGAGTTAAGCGTAAATCTTTCGGCTTTTTTTTCTCCTGGATATAGTATTTTTTTTATACCGTTTATTTTAGGAAGTTTTTTAACCCTTTTAATATTTTCTTTAATTCTTTTCTTATAATTTTTTACAAATAAATTTGACTTAAATACAATAAACAAATGACCAATATTTTGTGGTCCAGAAAAATCGTCAAAAGGATCCTTTACTTTTCCTCCATGATTCCCGCCTGTGAAAACACCAGATAAAATATCTACCATCCAAGCTAAACCAGATCCTCTAAAACCTGCTATAGGTAGCTGTAATCCTTTTAAAGCTTTATTCGGATCTATCGTTGGTTTTCCATTTTTATCCAAAGCAACCCCCAAAGGAATTTTTTTTCCAAGTTTTGCAGCTCTTCTTATTTTACCTCTATTAATCATAGAAATTGATGTGTCTAAAACAAATGGATATTTTGTTCCTGTTGGTGTGGCAAAACAAATTGGATTCGTTCCAAATAAAGTTTTTTTTGCGCCATAAGGTGCTATTGCTGGAGGGGCATTTGTAAAACTAAAAGCTAATAAATTTTGATTAGCAGCCCTTTCTGCATAATATCCAGATAATCCATAGTGACCACTATTTTTAACAGCAACAAGACCAATTCCAGATTTTTTAGCATTTTTTATTGCATGATTGATGCCTATATCTGCTCCAATAAAACCAATTGCATTATCCGAGTCAATACTTGTTATTGAAGGAGAAATTTTTCTGATTTTAATTTTAGGTTTTGGATTAATAACTTGTTTTTTTAATCTATTACAATAAGAACTAATCCTCGCGACACCATGTGACGATGCCCCAACTAACTCAGCATTAATTAAAGCATTTGCACATATTATCGAATGTTTTTTCGACAATTTATGATTTTCAAAAATTGATATTATAAGTTTCCTTAGTCTAGAAATTTCCATAAAACTATATTTATAAACAACTTTATTAAAATAGATAGTTCAATGATTAGTTATTTTAAAAGATATTTTTCTTGTATATAAGATATTTATAAAATGAAATATAAACAAAAATTAACTTCTGGTATTACACTTATAAATAAAAAATACAAAAAAAACGAATATTATCATTTTTTTCGTGAACCAAATAATGTGATAGTTGTACCTAAATTTAAGAGTAAATTCATTGTAATAAAGCAGAAAAGAGAACCAATTAATAAAAAAAATTTTGAATTTCCAATGGGATGGATTGATCGAGGAGAAACACCAAATAATGCCGGCCTGAGAGAATTAATTGAAGAAACAGGATATAAATCAAAATCTAAACTTAAAAAATTAAGCAATTTTTATGCTGACCCTGGAAGAGGCTCAAGAATTGTTTATTGTTTTTATACTGATAAATTAGTAAAAATTCAAAAACCTGAAAAAAATATAACTGTTAGTTTTAAGTCAAAAAAACAAATAATTTCTTTAATTAAAAATAAGAAATTCAATAATGCTTCACATATTGCAGCTTTCTTTAATTATTTAAATTTAATTTAATTTTCTATTTTTGGCTTAGGCAGAGGTATTATAAATTTCCCTCTAAAGCCTTTCTTTCTAAGATTTCTTTTTAACTCGTTTTTGATATGCCATGAGAATAATATTAAGTAATTTGGCTTTTTCTTACTTAAAATATTTTCGTTTAAAATTGGGATTTTTGTGCCAGGTATATAATTACCTATTTTATACGAACCATTTATCTCAAGTACACAATCAATTATATCTTGATCTAAACCAAGATAATTAATTAAGGTTGAGGCCCTTGATGGTGCTCCAACGCCATATATTGTTTTTCCATTACTTTTTATATTTTTAATTAACTTAAAAAGTCCAATTTTTGAATTAACTACGTTTTTTTTGAATTTAATAAAGCTTTGTTTATTTAGATATTTATTTTCTTTTTTTAGTTGCCTGTTTACGTTTGATGAAATTTTGTATTTGCCTTTCCTAGCAGCATATACTCTAATTGATCCTCCGTGTGTTGGTATTTCTTTAGTGTCTATAATTTCTAATTTATGTTTTTTAAATAAGTATTTCAAACTTTGTAAAGAATAATATCTCAAGTGTTCGTGATAAATTGTGTCGTATTGAACCGTTTGTATCAGAGGCAACAAATAATGGGACTCTGAAATAAAAATTCCATCTGATTTGAGAGTTTTTAATATATTCTTTACTATATCATTAATATTATCAATATGAGCGAATACATTTGTTGCAGTAATTATTTTAGCTTTTCCATATTTTTTTAAAATTTTTTTCGCAGACTTATTATTAAAATAATCAATAATTGTAGGTATGCCTCTTTTAATAGCAAGCTTACCTATTTTTTCGGGAGTAACTCCTAAAACTTTGTGATTATTTTTAAAATTACTTAATAGATTTCCGTCATTAGATCCAATATCTATAATAAGATCTTTTTTACTTAAACTGGTAATTTTTAAGGTATCTTTATATAAATTTGCAAAATTCTCTCTTAAAATTTTAGTCGTGCTACTTGTATAAGGATATGAATATGGAAATAAAATTTCCTTATCTACAATGCACCCAAGTTGAGCAAGTTTCGATTTATTACAATATAAAAGTTCTGCAGGAAATGAAATTTCCTCTTCTAAAGTTGATCCAATTTTTCTAAGAGTATTAACTGGAGGAAGGTAACCTAGAAACATCAAAGACTCTAAATTTTTTGAATTAGATATTTGGCATCTGGTTACAGCTTTAGAATATTTTTTAGTCATTTAGAATTATTTTTTCTAAGCCCCGTCTTAAACTAATTTTTTGTTTAAATCCAAGCTTTTTTATTTTATTTATATCTGGACATCTTTTACTTGGACTTCCTTTTAATAAATTTGATTTAACAATTTTAATTTTCTTTTTACAAATTTTTGAAATTAAATTTGCTAAAAATGAAATTTTAACTTTTTCACTAGTTCCAATATTATAAATTTCATAGTTTTTGCCCTTACGAAAAATCTTATCAAATCCATTTATAAAATCATCTATATGAATAAATGATCTTATTTCATTACCAGTACCATGAATTAAAAAATTTTTTTTCTTACCAATTTTTTTAAATCTTTTGATAAATTCAGGTATAACATGATCATTTCCCATATCTTTACCATAAACATTATGAGGTCTAAAAATTACAAATTTTTTCAAATATTTTTTGGCAAAATGAATTCCATATAGTTCTGAAAAAATTTTTCCTCCCCCATATGAATATCTCGGATTATGAATATCAGGAATTTTAAGCATTTCTTTTTCATCTGTAGGAAATTTATTCGGATTTTGATAAACTTCAGAGCTTGATGCTAAATAAAAACTATTTACCTTTTTAGATTTACAAAATTTTAATATATTTAATAAACCACCTACAGCAATATCTAATATTTCAAAAGGTTTTTTGTAAAAATGTTTTGTACCATTTACGTAAGCAAGATGTACTACGCAATCAAATTTTCCAGGTATAGAATTAAGTTTTTTAAAATCTCTAATATCCCCTTTATAAAAATTAATTTTATTTTTAATATTTTTTAATCTTCTTATTCTCCCTCTTGAATTATTATCGAAAACCACAACTTTGTGACCGCAAGATACTAAATATTTTGTTATAGCCGACCCTATAAATCCACTACCACCAGTAACTAATATTTTTTTTTTCATATTTTAGATTTGCCAAGCCAAGTTGTTTGAAGACCATAGATATACCATTTTAAATATTGTGGTAGCCATTTAAAAATTTTAAATTTACTTTCACCCTCACTTCTTTCTTCCCAAAGTGCTGGAACTTCAGCAATATTATATTTAAATCTATGACATTTTACCAATAATTCCAAAGAGTATGCAAAACCAACTTTCGACTCTATATTAACTTCTCTCAGTAGTTTTCTGGAAAACAATCTGAAACCATTACTTGCATCTCTTACAGGTATACTGGATAACATGTATAGAGTAAATGATGCCGATCTAACAATTAGAGATTTCAAAAAAGGACAATTTTTCATTGAACCTCCTTCCATAAATCTACTTGCAACCACAATTTCATTTCCTTCAGTATATTTTTTAAACATGCTGTCTAATAAATTATAGTTAAGAAAATCATCAGCAGGATAAACTATAACAGCATCAGAGTTTCCTTTTAAAAATCCTTGTTTGATTGCTGTTAAAGGCCCTTTACTTGGATTTTTAATCAATTCGATCTCAAAATTAAAATCTTTAAATTGATCCTGATAATTAAATAAATTATCATTTTCTAAATCATAGCAAATTAATACTTTAAATCTTGTTTTAACGTTTAAATTAAAAAGTTTCATTAATTTTAAAATATTTTCACCTTCGTTATATGCAGGTATTATAATTTCTAACGGGGTGTGTTTCATATAAGTTTATTAAATTTTTTTAAATTTAAAGAAGCATCGGATGCAAGTTTTACATTTGTTGAGTTAAAAATAACTGTTTTATCACAAGGTTTTATATTTTTTTTATATTTTTTATATTTTTTATAATCTGATACTTTTTTTCCACCAACATTTATAACACCTTTAAATTTCTTTTTTATAATTTTATAAATATATAAAGATAGTTTCTTTACTTCAATTGATGAGGTAAAAATATTTGTTGCTGCGTACTTAAATTTAATATTATTTTTGTCAAAAAATCTTGTTCTTATAATTATAAAATCATTAAGTTTTTTAACAATTTTTTCACCCTCCAGTTTCGTAAATCCATAATAATTATAAGGCTTTAATTTATCGCTTTCTTTATAATTACCCTTAGTAGATGGGTAAACACCGTCAGAAGACATAAAAACTAATTTTATATTTAAATTTTTTTTTTTGAAACAATTAGCAACTGATGAGGCAACATTTTTTGTGCCTAGTATATTAGTTTTGTAAGCTTTTTTTTTATTTTTTTCGCACTCTTTTACTCTTGCTAAAGCGGCACAATGAATAATTATATTTATTTTATTCTTAATTAAATAATTTTCTATTTTTGATTTATCTAAAATATTCAATATTTTTCTTGAAGGATGGTATAAATTTTTAAATAGATTAGATTTAATAATTGTTTTTCCTAATGTGCCTGTTCCACCTAGCAACAAAATATTATTTTTCAAATAAGCCCCAACTATCAATTAAGAATTTGTTTTTTGGAATTTTTAAATTTTTGTATTTTGAATGGGGAGAGCCAATAATAATTATATCAGATTTTTTTATTAGTTCAGAAGCTTTAATAATACCCTTCATGTTAACAAAATGATCTGAGATATTCACACTTAATTTTTTTGATTTCAAATAATTCAATAAGTCTATTGATAAAGAGTCTCTAGTATCATCTATATCGGATTTGAAAGCCATACCTAGAATTCCAATTTTTTTCTTAATTAAACCTTTTTTATATTTATTAAGCATTTTTTTATAAATAATTTTTGGAAAACTAGTATTAATTTCAGTGGCAACTTTTCCAAGTGTAAATTCATTTTTTAGGAAAGCATTAAGTTGTGCTGTATCTTTGTACAGGCATGGACCAGCAGCAAAACCTGCTTTAGGTATACTTTTATTTCTATCATACCCATCAATCATGTTATTTCTTAATTTATGAAAATTAATATCGTATTTTTCACAAATCATATAAAATTGATTAGATGCAGAGAAATTAATATATCTCCAGGCATTTGAAAAAAGCTTTATCAGCTCAGCTTCAAGCACTGAAGTAACAATTATTTTTTTACAAATTAATTTAAATATTTTTTTTGCACTGGTTATTGCTGCATCAGATACACCAGATATAATTTGAGGTAATTTAGGAAGCTCTTCAATTGATTTTCCTTGTACAACTCTTTCCGGACAGTAGGAAATATTTTGAAATTTTTTTCCTAGAAAATTTTGTACCTTTAAACAAATACCAGGGTAAATTGAACTTCTGATTATCAAAGGTTTTTTGGGATTTAACAAGTGCTTTACTTCCTTAAACATTTTGAAAAAAAACTTTATATCAGGCTTTGAATTTTTAACTGGTGTTCCAATACAAACAATTACTGCCCTTGCGTATTTAATAAATTCTTTATTTGTTGTTGCGAATATTTTTTTTTTATTTTTTTTTAATAGTCGCTCTCCATCATCTTCTAGAAAAGGCATTTCTGAATTATTTATTTTGTCTATATTTTTTTTATCTTTGTCGTAAAGAATTACTGATTTTCCTTTATTGGCAAAGAGTATGCCTAATGGTAAACCAATATGACCAGCACCACCTATAATTACAATATCAGCTTTCATTTGATGAGTGTTAGTTATAAACATATTATGTATGAAAAATCAAAATAAATTAATTACTGAAATATTAATTATTTTTTTATCAATCTTCTTAGCCCTGTATGCATGGAAATATATTTTTTTACCTTATGAAAAAGTGGATATTTATGGTGAATATGCAAATAAATCGTACAATTCTTTAAATGATTTTGCCAGGTACGCTCTTTTTATACTATTCCCAATTCTTGTTCTATTTGCCTTAAAATTTTTTTATAATAAAAATCCGCTTAACAATTTTATTAAAAATATATCAGCCCAAAATGAAAATATTAAAAAAGATTTCAGTTTAAGAGTTGCATTAATAACAATTTTAATTTTCTCTTTTGCTGAGTTTTTTTCAATAAGCTTAAATCAATTTAATTTAGATGTCTATCATGACGGTCAAAAAATAACCTCTGCATACAAGAGTTTTCTCGATGATTCTCTATGGTCAGGATCATATGTAACTGTAGGAATTTTTTATGAGACATTGATGTCTAAATTGTCCTGGATGTTTTTAGGTGTGGTTTCAATAGGAGCAAGCAAATTTGTTGAATTCTTTTTAATTTTAATTACAAAAATTTTAATAATATTTTTAGCATATCAAATTAGTAAATTTTCCAGATTAAATAAAAATTATCAACTTATATTTTTTCTAACATTAAGTTTTTTATTTTTGAGTTTAAATGATTATAATCTTAGTTCAGTAGACCAGTTAAGTTATAGAGATATTCCTATATTAATATTGGTAATTTTATTCCCGTATATTGAGCAAAAAAAATTTTTAGCTTACCCAATTGTCATATTTTTGGGGTTTACATCATTGCTAGTATTTTTCTGGAGCATAGATAGAGCAATCGTATTTAATTTATTATTGATAATATTATTATTTTACTTTGTAATAAAATCTAATTTCAAATTATTTACATATTTAATTATTTCTTTATTTTTCTCATACATATTATTTCCGATTATATTGGGTGACGAATTTCAATATTTTTTAAGTAATTCAATGAATATACTTAGAGAAATGAATTATATACATGGAATAATTCATCCTAATCCATTATCAAGTGAAGAAAATTCTTCAAGGGCACTTAAAACAATTTTAATAATAATTTTTTCTATTCTTGTAAGTTTAAACACGTTTTTTTCTAGTGATAAAAAGATATATTTTTTTCAAAAAATTTTATTATTAATATCTATTTGCTCTGTTCTAAGCTATCTTTATGCTTTAGGAAGATCAGATGGACCACATATTAGAAGTACATTTGGCTTTCCAATGATTTTTATATCGACATATTTTATATTTTATATTTTATTATTTTTCCAAAATAAACTTTCCCTAAATATTAATATACAAAAATTAAATGTATTAATTCTGATACTTACATTTTTTTCTGGATTTATTTATTTTAATGTTAACTTTAACCAAATTATTAGCTTTGAAAAAAGATTTAACATTTATATTAATCAGGAAGATAAAAGATTTTTGAGTGAGGACTATAATCTGCTTTTAAATGATATTAGATATATTATTGAAGATCAAAAGTGCATTCAGTTATTTACAAATTCAGCAATAATGCCTTATTTGTTAAAGAAAAAGAATTGTACAAAATACTATTTTGTGTGGTCAATTGGATCGGAGAAAATCCAAAAAAATTTTATCAGAGAATTAAAAGATGTAAAATTTATTTTATCTGACAAAATTAATGATTATCATCCATTTTCTCCAAATAAAAAATTACCAATTGTAAAAAGCTATATCGAAACTAATTATTTTAAATATAAATCATATGAATTATTTGATTTATTAAAAAAAAATGAATAATTATTAATAACTAAATATTTTTAATGAAAATTTACGATTGCACTATTTTTTTTGACGAAAAAATGATGTTTGATTTAAGATTAAACATTTTAAACGATTATGTTGATAAATTTGTAGTTGCAGAATCTCTTTATACCCATAGTGGAAATCGAAAAAAACAAAACTTTAATATTGACGATTATCCTAAATTTAAAGACAAAATTATATATATTCTTGTAGAAACAGAGCCTGATGATTTGTATGAAACAGGACCACATGCAGATGATAGGGTGGGTAGAATTAGACTTAACAGCCTGAAAAGAATTAGAAAGCAATACAATTCTCTTGTTGAAGGAGTTACTGATGCAAGTGAAAACGACTTAATTTTATTAAGCGATTGTGACGAAATTCCTAATTTAGAAAATCTTAACAAAGAGTCTTTAAAAAACGAAATTATTTTATTCAATCAAAAAATATTTTATTATAAATTTAATCTGCAATATACATCACTTAATTGGTTTGGAACCAAAGGATGTAAGAAAAAAAAATTAAGAACATTTGAATGGTTAAGAAATATAAAAAATAAAAAATACAATTTTTGGAGGCTAGACGCTTTTTTTTCTAATAATAAATATATAAATTTAAAAACAATTGAGGATGGCGGATGGCATTTTAGTAAAATTAAAAATGAAAAAGATATTCATTATACATTAAGTAATTATGGTGAACACAACGAATTTGAACAAAGTGGAATGAGTGAAAAAGATATTAAAGATATGATTCACAAACAAGAATTATACTTTAATCATAGTGGTGATAAAACTTCTGATAATAAATATTCAGCAAGAATAAAACTTGACAAGATTGACATTAAAGAACTACCAAAA